>Ga0255436_1075_pt1 | contig 14560 bp, 10 predicted proteins | sample ANMaggSSYBR02I10_FD_182655 | JGI IMG/M metagenome (GOLD analysis project Ga0255436, IMG submission 182655) | Sediment cell enrichment communities from methane seep in Santa Monica Basin, California, United Staets - ANME aggregate JGI... | ecosystem: Environmental > Aquatic > Marine > Cold seeps >...
ACCCTTATTGTGCTCGACAGATATCAGGCTTGAGGGTGAAGTATTGTCAGGTTTATTTTTTACCTGTTTAATCTGTTTAACTGGGGTTTCAGTGGGTCTTTTTTTGTTTTCTGTTTTCCGGCTTCTATAGTTTGCACCTGAAATAGGAATGCTCATGAGTTGCTTTCTTGATTCTGAAACAGGCCTTTCCCATTTATTCAGTTCAACCCGCTGACCTATAGAGGCAATACGGCAAAGAGTTCTTGCAAGATCAGCCAATCCGAATTGTTTCCCTGAAGAACAATCTAAAGCAATGGCTTGAAATTTACGGTCGTTTAGTATTGATTTTACAAGTCCTGTAAGAACTGATTTGGGCCCTATTTCTATAAATGTGCGAATTCCCATTTCAAACAGATTCTCAACATTGCTGACAAAATCAACAGGAGATATCAGGTGATCGCCAAGCAGTTTTTTTACATGTTCGGAATCATAAGGATATGCTTTGCCGGTTGTATTAGATAAAACCGGTATTTCCGAAGGAGAAATTTTGATCTTTTTTAATGCTTTTTTGAAAGGTTTCCGGGCATTTTTAACGAGACTGCTGTGAAAAGCAGCGGCCACGGGGAGCTTTATTGCTTTTAATCCTTCCTTTTTACATATTTTTACAGCACGGTTTATTGCTTCAATTGAGCCGGATAGAACGCCCTGGTTATGGCTGTTCTTGTTTGCAAGAATGACATCTGAACCTACTTCAATAACTAAGTGTGCAAGTTTTTCAAGGCTTGCCTTTACAGCCAGCATGGCGCCGTTTTCCTGATCTTTATTTTGGCCTGCTGCTGCCATTGAATTGCCCCTTGAAATTGAAAGAAGAAAAAATGTGTCTATATCTATCCAGCCTGCTGAACAAAGGGCTGTCAATTCACCGAAGCTATGTCCACATGTTGCGTCAGGTTTTATGCCGAATTCCTTAAGGATATTGTGCATTGCCAGGCTAACGGCGCCAATTGCCGGTTGAGCAATGTCGGTTCTTCTTAAAGCTTCTTCCTGCTCTTTCTTTTCTGTTTTTGTTTGAGCCGGCCTGGGATAGATAAAATCGCTTAGCAGTTCAGAATTATTATATTTTTCATTGGCTTTTTCAAGGATGTTAAATGCCTCCGGGAATGTACAGACTAAATCGCGGCCCATTCCTACATACTGGCTACCCTGGCCTGGAAAGATAAATGCGATTTTACCGGGTTTTTCAGGGCCCCCATAAAATATATTCTTCAAATTCCTGTTGTTTTCTCTATCATTATTTTGCCAGTTTGATTCAATTGAATTTGATGCTTCGCTGAGAAGTCCTGAAAAATCATCATACGGATTTCCTAAGGAATTAGATGGTCTTTCAAGAACTAAAAGAAATCTGAATTGATCATCCGGTGAAAAATTTTTTCTGGTTTTTGCTGCTTTAATTGCGAGTTCTTTATATGAGATTCCTTTATTAATGGAGTTTTTTAAGGTGCGAAATTTGTTTTCAACTTCTTCTTTGCTGGAAGCCGATAAAGCAATAATTTCAACTGAACCATCCCAGAAAATTTCATTTTTATTCCGATGGTGTTCTTCCAGTACAATATGAAAATTACTTCCACCAAATCCAAATGCGCTGACCCCGGACCTGCGCGGGTGTTCCTTTTTAGAAAACCATGGCCTTGACTCAGTATTTATGTAAAAGGGTGTATCACTAATACCCAATTTTGGATCAGGCTCGTCAGCTTTTAATGTGGGAGGTAATACTTTGTTATAAAGAGCAAGTGCGGCTTTGATCAGCCCGGCGCTTCCTGCAGCGGCTTTTGTATGCCCAATCATGGATTTTACCGAGCCTAATGCGCATTTATTTGCTTTTTTATCAGACTCATCAAAAAGGCGTTTAAGTGCACTGAACTCAACATTATCTCCGACACGAGTGCCTGTACCATGTGCTTCTACAAGCTCAACAGAATCCGGATCAGTATCAGCATTCTCATAAGCAATGCGAAGGGCTTCCAACTGTCCTTCCGATTTGGGAGAATATATGCTTTGTGATTTTCCATCGCTTGAAGAGCCTATGCCCTTGATGACTGCATAAATTCTATCGCCGTCTCTTTCAGCATCTTCAAGCCTTTTAAGAACCAGTAATCCTATTCCTTCCCCCAAAACAGTTCCGTCCGCATCTTTAGAAAAAGGTCTTGAATCTCCGGTTGGTGAAAGAATGAATGTCCTGGCAAAGCACATGTGCATGAAAATATCGTTTAAAGTATCCAGACCACCGGTGACTACCATGTCTGACCGTCCTGATGAAAGTTCGAGGAGGGCGAGGTAAATAGCTCCCATCGAGCTGGCGCAGGCTGCATCGACAACACAGTTTGTGCCTCCTATGTCAAGACGGTTGCATATTCTTCCTGCAATAACATTCCCCAACAGACCCGGAAAAGAATTCTCCTGCCATGATACATATGAGTCAGATATTTTTTTAATAACTTCTTCTGCTTTATCAGGTTCAATACCTGAATTGTGAAGAGCTTTTCGCCAGATTGGATGCCCCAGCCTTGCAGCCAGCGGAATGGTAAGTTCCTGAGTCCCTGTTGCGCCGAGTATTACGCTTGTCCTGCTATGGCTGAAGTTGGCTTTTCGTCCATAGCCTGCATTTTCAAGCGCCATCCTGGCTGCAAGCAGGCCCAGGATCTGGGAGGTATCAGTTGCTTCAAGAGAAGAAGGAGGCATACCGAATTCAGTAGGATCAAAAGGAACAGCCGAAAGGAATCCCCCTCTTTTACAGTAGATATGGTCTGATTTTTTGGGATCCTTATCAAAGTAATCGTCAGGAGACCAGTGGGTTTCCGGGATATCAGTAATGCCGTCCTCACCCTTAAAAATCAGACGCCAGTATTCATGCAGCCCTGATGCTTTTGGGAAAAAACATCCCATACCAATAATAGCAGTGTAAATATTCTTGATTGATTTTTTCTTATTAGTAGTCAATTGTTATACCTTTATAAGCGGTTCACGGTTCGCAGTTAACGGTTTTTAAAAATAGCCTTTTTTAATGATTCCAGCATGTTTGATAGTAATAGTTCACAACTGATTGCTTTTATGTTTTGATCAACCATTAACTGTAAACTGTGAACCGTAAACCGTAAACCGTTATTTAAGCAGTTCCAAAATTTCTGAAAGCCTCATTGGAGATATTCGGCCAATGTTATTTGGCAATGTAATTTTCTGACTGCAAAGCCAGTTTGCGCGCGTTGCAACAGCAGCTCCAAAAAGGAGGTTCATTGCAACAGTTACTGTTTCCCTGTTTTCATACTTTTCAAGAAAAGAACCCTTTACCCATTCATTAAAAGCACCTATGGCCGGACCACACCATATTTGATAATCGATTTTTCTTGAAAGATCGCCTGTTATCGCCCAGTTTGAACTGCGGCCAAGATATGAACGAAAAATTAGAGCCATCTTGTGTTTTGGATCTTTTTCAGCCCGGATTATCTGGTCTGGATCATTTTTAACAAAAAACTTTTTTGTATTTTCCCATTCATCCTTTAAACTGCATTGGAAAAAATCTTTTTCCAGCATTTTTCTTTGAATCTCAGGTATGTTTTCAAGTCTGTCATATCTACAGTAAAGATCGTACAATTTTGCAGCGCGAAACGGAAACATTGTACCGCGTTTTAATACCTGAACTTTTACACCCATTTCAAACATATCTGCTGCAGGAGCCATAGTTACGTCCGCCTGTCTGGCCTCTGCAAGCATTTGACGAACAGGTTCCGATGTGCCGGCTTCAACACATGCCTGGTTGATAGAGCCGGTTAAAATATAGGCGGCTCCCATGGAAAAGGCTGCTGCTGCTGCTGAGGGTGTAGCAATTCCACCGCCAAGTCCCACACAAAGAGGTCTTTTATACTTATATTTTTCAGCAAGCTCGTCACGAAGCGCAATTATTGTCGGCAATAGAGAAAGAGCCGGCCTGTTATCGGTGTGTCCTCCAGAATCAGCCTCTGCGGTCATATCATCTGCTACCGATATCGACCTTGCAAGAGTTGCTTCTTCTCTTGTAATCATATTTTTATCAACAAGTTGATAAAGTATTTTATCAGGCGGCGGCGAAAAAAACTTTCCGGCAACTTCAATTCTTGAAACTTTTGCAATAATTTTATTCGGACATACTATATTATCATTGGAATCACGATGGATTCCTTTTACACGGAAATAAACGAGCGGCAGAGTAAGCTCAAGATATGCCGAGGCACTTATAAGTCTTATCCCCCGCTTTAAATACAAATTAACTATCGCTGATTCAAGATCCGGATTGTTGGGACTGTTTATAAGGTTAAAGCCAAAGGCATAGTTGTTATTCACATTCTTTTGAAGTCTATCAATAGCGGACTCTATTTCATCAAGGGAAAGGCCTGCCGCTCCAAAAAATCCCATCATTCCGGCACGTCCTGTTTTTTCAACCATTTCAACCGATGTAATGCCGTTAGCCATTGCTCCTGCAATATATGCATAACGGAGATTATGTGCCTTTTTGAAGTATGGATCACCAAGGTCTTCCGGATGGAGCGGAGGAGCATATGCATATAAAGGAAGGTGGTTATTCTTTGATTCTAATTTATTTCCTATAGTTATAGTACCATCCTGGGAGACGGCAATTCCCCCGTCTGTACCTATCAAAAATACAGGATTAGTTACTTTTAATATTGAGTCCTTTATGGCATTATCGCCGACTTTTGGCTCAGTGTTCCCTTTTGTCCACCAGCCGGATATTATTTTGTCAGTGTAGGAAGATTGCATTATTTATTAGATAGATTTCAAGCAATTGAAGATAAAAATTAACCACAAAAATTATAATGACTTAAACTTTATAGTTTAATAAATTTAGAGTTTTATGTCAAGAAAGATAGGAAAAACGTAAAGATAAATAATTTAATGATTGATTTTAATATGTTATATAATTTATATATCGAACTAAAGATTGAAGGAAAAAATCCTTCAGACACTATTTGTTTGGAAATATAGAGGAGGGAATAATGCCAATTGCAACAATTAATATAATACCAATAGGCACAGCTACCCCAAGTGTCGGCGACTTTGTTGCCGATTGTGTAAAAGTTTTAAATGATGCAGGGGCGAACTTTGAGATGAATGCCATGGGAACTGTCATTGATGGCGATTTGGATGATATCTTAATGCTGGTCAAGAAGATGCACTCGGTTCCTTTTGAAAAAGGCGTTCAGCGGGTAGTTACTACAGTCTCGATTGATGACCGCCGCGACAAAAAAGTTACATCCTCAGAAAAACTGGAATCGCTTATGAAGAGATTGTAGGACAGGTTAACTTGTTTGCCACCATTTTCATAAACTCCGAAAAAGTCTTGACCAATTCGGATACACCCAAATATCGGTAGTCCATACAAAGCAGTGCAGGTTTGGGAATACTGCTCTGTTTTACTTTGTAAACACCTGGTTTTTCGCTATGTGCTGCCAGAAGACATGATATGTAACTCATTGAAACTATTGACCCGCACTGTTTTGTAGGGACTACCACCGATCCTATTTGAGAAAATCAATGAAGCCGATAAAAAAATGGAGACCAGGTAAAGTAAAAAAAGTGACATTACCTGAATTAACTAACTATATTTTTAATAAAAAGTGGCAATTCCTTAAGTGAATGAGTGCGTTTCTTAACTGAATGCCATTGGCCGGGTAACCGGTGCCTTTACCCGGAAAAGGAGAACCAGTATCCGTGCGTCCCAAATAAACAAATCTTATTCGGGTTCGCGCCTGTCCTTTGCCTTGCCTTTCTCGCTACCGGAATGTCCTTTGAATAGCCCCTCTTCAAAGAATTTGCTTCGATTGTCGATGCTCTCCCAAACTTGAGGTCCCCTACTGAGATGAGTTTGCTCTCAATTCAGAAAAACAAAGAAAGACTGGATAATGCCACGGCAACACTGGTTTGTTAGTTGGTCTCTATAACGGTACGCTTAACCAGCCGGGAAAGCTAACCGATCTTACGCTAAAGATATATTTAATGCTACCTGGATAAAATCGAAAAAATGGCATTGCTTTCCCGGTCTGAGTTAAAGCACTTGTTGGGCGCTGGATTCAGATGATTCAACTGTCTCGATCTTAGATAGCTCGTCTTTCATCCTATGCTCAGCATACCACAAATCATATGCTTGCTGCATGCGCAGCCAGAGATCTGGCCCATTGCCGGCAAACTTGCCAACCCTAAGCGCCATATCCGTTGTAATTGGATGAGTACAGGCTAAAACGCGATGTAATTGCTGTCGAGAAATACCGAGACGTCTTGCAGCTTCGCTTATTGACAGACCAATGGTTGGAAGCACGTCTTCACGCAAAATCTCACCGGGATGAACCGGTGAACGTTTTAAAGGACGCTTAACAAAATATTCTCCCATGACTTCACCTTAGTGATATTGTTCAAGATCGACCCTTAGCGCCTCACCATCTTCCCACTCAAAAGTGATACACCATGGGCCGTTAACATGGATACTGTAACGTTTAGGTATTCCTTGCAAGCCGTGGAAATTGAATCCAGGTACGTTTAAATCCGTCAATGACTCTGTTTGATCCAAAGCTTCCAAACGTCGCAGGGAGCGTGATTGTAAATCATGTCTTACCCGACTGGAACGGCCCCGCTGGAACAGTTCAGCGAGTCCTTTGTGCTTAAAGCTTTTAATCATTTTTTATATTGTATCATTTATTGTTACAGTGTCAACATTTTTGTTACAGTTGCTTTGCTAAAAATTAAGTAAGATTTGTTTATAAATGGCTACGCCCAACGCCAATCTTGAGGAACGCCGGAGAAAAGGTTTAGGCATCCCAAGTTAAGGGGTTGCGGGACACCCCTAAAATTATAAGATTCTATTCATCCATTAGTGAATATCCATTTTCTGATGCTATTTGCTCTCCACGCTTAGCACTCATACTGACCGCTGGCTGTGAGATATTAAGCTTCGGGGCTAAATCCGCCATTGTAAATCCCAACTCCCTAACCGCCCAGTAACAAAAAAGGCTTCTTGCTTTGACTTTTACCGGCTGCTTTCCAAGCTTAAATATATCTTCCGGGTTAATTGAAAAAATCTTAGCCACTCTATCAGAAAGTTTATCTATGTTATAACCCTTTGACTTTAATTCATATTTTCGTTCAAGAGCTTCATCGGCAGCCCTTAAAACCCTTTCAACGAAATCAGAATCGCCAAGCACACGCTCATCACTTTTAAAGTGAATGTTTGCCCGCCGGAGGGACTTGAGCACAATCCAGCCGCCACTGCTTCGGATGAGTCCGCCTCCGGTTAGATCAGGGCGCTTTCCTTTTTGGATGCCTTTCTGAACGAATATTTTGTAACGGCGTCGCGCTGTTGATCTCTTGCCATCGAACAGTTTCAGAACATAACCATCATCTTGCCAATCTTTTTTCCCATAATAACGGCGAGCCCGCAAAAAGAATATTTGTCCAGTGCTTTTATGTCCGTAACTAGCCCGGCTCGAATCGGATTAAGGTGAATATACCGGACAAGTTCCAATAGGTAGGTATCTTCTTGACACAGAATAGATTTGTAACGGTTCTGAAAAAGCTGGCCGCTTCGACGATGGGTAGTCCCTACAAAACAGTGCGGGTCAATAATTTCAATGAGTTACATATCATGTCTTCTGGCAGCACATAGCGAAAAACCAGGTGTTTACAAAGTAAAACAGGGCAGTATTCCCAAACCTGCACTGCTTTGTATGGACTACGCGACGATGGACGGCTTTCGGGACATTAGTTTATAAGTTACTGTTAAGCTTTTAACGAGTAATTGTGGCGTATAACCAATTGCTCTCCGCGTTTAACCGATAAACTGACTGCGGGTTGCGAAATCTTCAGCTTTTGCCCTAATTCGTTTTGACTTATTCCCAACTCACTCGTTGCCCAAAAACAGAACAAACTGCGAGCCGCAACCGTCTTTTTATATTTCACGACGGCCAATACCTGCTCAGGTTTTAAGTCCAACAATTCTGCAACTCGTCCGTCCCTGAAGCCCGCCCTAATATGATGGAGCGCACCCGACGCATCTATCCTTGATTGGCGTGGCATGCAATCCAAATATCATAGTTCAAGTACCCTGTCAACTTATAAACTAATGTACGTCCCGTAACTCGTCCCGTAACTCGTCCCTGTTTCATTTTTTAAAAAAACCTCAACTTTTACATCACCTGTATTTGAGGTGTAGAGGAGGAAGTTTGTTGGGGCCGTTCTTTTATCTGAAGGTGTCATTCTTAATTCTTTGATAAGCATTTTTACACTATATTTCTAAGTGTTTCATAGAGTAACGGTTTCATTGGCGTGTTGTTTTTGAAATTCTTGTGCCTTAAGGGTTGAGATCGGGTTTATGTCGGTTTCGGAAAGCTCCCGAAGATTGGAATTGCGGAAACTGTATCTTTAAACTCAATTCTCCATGGCCTTGACATGTTTTTTCAGTATATCTGCGTAAACAGATGTCAGCTAATGCGCTAATCAAGACGCGACACCGAACCTGCGTAAACAGATGTCAGCTAATGCGCTAATCAAGACGCGACACCGAACCCTTCCCGACACCGAACCCTTCAACCCCGTTTTTCCCTCCCTTTTTTCTTGGGCTTATATATCTTCTTTGAGCTCTTCCAATGTTACGATCCTAGTAACCATTGATGCAAGAACATCTTGAGAGACACCCGCAAATACAGCATGCAGATGGGCTATTATTTCGCTTATGTTGTGCCTGATAGGAACAAAAATATACTTAATATCATCTATAGTGAATTTCAGCGGGTACTTTCGCGTTTCGACATCCCATTTAGCCAATCTATTCAACTCAGGATGATCAATAGTGTCATAGAAATGATCTGTTCTAGTATAAGGCTCATGGGGGATATATCGCCACTCTGATTCATCATAGAACCTCTTAGAAACTTCGCTATCGCCTTTTCGCACCATGCCATGGTAAGGCTTTATGTATGCAGCGAGTTCGATGGCGTCAAGGTAGGCTGTTGGGCCGACTCCTTCATATTGGTGATCTGCATGACGGAAAAGTGCATTAAGGCAGTTTTTTAAAGGCAAGTGCTCGTTCAAATAGATGATGGGGTTTAGTCCATTCTTAAGACCCCAAGTCTTGGTAAGTCCCAAGCCAAACTGCCCGTAGTAATCGGTATGGTCGGAAACCCTAGACAGCGGAATATCACAGAAGCATGTCATCGCAAATGCGGCATATCCCGGTCTAGAGCGAATCCAACTCACATCTTCAAGGCAATACTGTGGCCAAAAGAACCTATCCTGAAGGATGGCTTTGAGAGTCTCTATCCGCTTTGTGAAATGGAATAAGCTTTGTGCGTGCATTAAACTCCCTTAAATGCCCAACGTACTCTTCAGCAGTCGCGGCTTTTTGCGGTTTGCTGAAGAGTACGTTGGATGTTTTTCTTATAGTTCCGACATTAATATTTTGTTTGTATAGTTTTGAACCATTCGATTTGCCTTGATATTACTTTCGTATGCTTCTTCAAAAGCAATCATGTCTCCATCTTGAGCACTTTGGAGAAGATCTTTAAATGAGTTTTTCAAAACTTCAAAAATGTTTATTAGTTCTTGGTGTAACACTTTTTTCCCTGGTGGAATTAGAATTGATCCAATCTGTTGATTAATATTCTCTAATTGAACTATCATATCTTTTATTTTTATAGAAATTTCAGGCAAGCTATCCTCTTTTTTGACTTCAATTTTGTTTATTTTCATAGAATGTTCATTGATAATCTTCTTAAGCTTCATTCTCCAATTATCTATCAAAAATTTTGGTACAATCTCAGGCAAAACAATAGAAATACAACTAAGCAAATCATTATATAATATTTGTAAAAATCCGACCCCAGAGGGGCCGGCTTTGGTATAAGCCCATAGGGCATGATTTACTGGGCCTGAGCTAATGAGTTCTGCCTTGCCATATTAAAATCAGTCGGGCATTATCGTTTGGATTTTATTACTGTGACAAAAACTTCAAGAATACCCAAAAACCTGTTATTAGGAGCTACTTATACGGTCCCAATGACAAAATATGGTTTTGGATGTCTCAAATGATAACGATTTTATGGCAAAGCCAATTGTCTCTGACCTGGCCCAGAGGGCCAGGGTTTCTATGTTCAACTAAATCTTTGATTTCTGAGTGCGAGATTGTTCTGTTATGAGCTTCATTTCTTCTTATAACATTGAGAGATTCAATACTGTTTTCAAAAGTGTTTTTATTTGAAAAAATTGAGCTAAAATCTCGCCAATTATCTATTATTATAGTTTTTAATTGAAGCAGGTATGTAAAATCAATTAATTCATCACCGAGACTGATTGTAACACCTTTCTGATTTTCAAAAGCATTTTCTGCGCTATCTCTAATTTTCCTTCGAATACAATTCGCCCACCAATACTCATCTTTTTTACTCAAAATGTTGCATATTAGTCTTCTAAGGGCATGTTCTATTTCGGAAATTTTACGTTTTGTTTGTTGTAAACGAAAATCTTCTGAATTATCTTCAAAAATAGTGTTTTTTAGCCACTCAATAGCTTGCCCATTTCCTATTGCTTTTGCTGCTTGCTTTGAAGATAATGCATATAAAATCTCTTGATTGTTCTCATCAAATGCTTTCACACCATAATTTTCAATTTCTGGTGTATGTAGATTATCTCTAAAAAAAGCTTCTAAAAATGAAATTATAAATCCAATTTCTGTTTTAATACCGATTGAATCTTGTGAATAAGGGAAGAATTCACAAACTAAAGTATCGCTGTTGATTAATAAAATATTTCGAATGTTAATTTTATTATTGAGTGCGTAACCAACTGCTGATTCTTTTGATAGGCCAAATTTTACAAATTCAAGAATTTTTTCGATGGAACTAGATGCCCGTGATGAATTTGTAGGTGTATTTAAAAGGCAGCAGTTCTTATATTTTTTCCCACTACCACATGGGCACAATTCGTTTCTTCCGATTTTATTCATATGGTAATAATTCCATTGCATCCAATGTGCGGCTCACGCGCGCTGGTTACCGCGTCGCTGTATAGCCGCTTGTTGTGGACCGAACTTTTCCGGACAGTTCACTCGCACCATAAGCCAAGTCATACTACTTGAGGAAACCGTACTTCTTCTCCCGCTTCTCAAACGCGTCCCTTCCCCCTTCCAGTATGTCACAGGTGTGCTCACGCGCACCCATTTGGTAAAGGATCCCGCTCGCATTGGGGTCACGAAAAGTACATTCGAGACCGCCTGATACGTACTCGAAGGTGAATTCTCGATTATCTTTGCCTTGATCTTGTCCGGATTGGTTCGCCACGAGCACGTTTTCAGCGTCCGTGGCCACTACCAGATTTGCGTTGTGCGTCACGAAGATAATCTGACGCTGCACCTTCTTATCCTTCACGAACTGGTTGAGCTCGTTGTAGATTGTTCGGTTGTCCAGATTATCCTCTGGCTGATCGATCAGAATGGGATCCTCTGCGTTACTGAGGTGGAGTATGAGTTCCAGCAACACCAATCCCCTTTTGCCTGGAGACATCCTGAGTATGTTGTCACCCCTCTGCGTAAGCGTGTACTTCAGGCCGAAATAGTCGTCGAACAGTTTGAAGGCAGCGTCCCTAGGGGTGTACTCGCCGCGAAACCTGAGATTGGGTTGTTCTCCCTTTGAGATGGAGTCAAAAATGGTCGTAACATTTGCGTTGTGCACGTCGGAGTCATAAACGTACTGGTTGTTCACGAAAAACGAACCAAAGACAGTCCCGAAATTCGAGCGGCGGTCGAACATGGATGAGAAGGACTTGGCAAATCGGTCGCTGTCAAACACAACCCTTGCTTCGAGTTGCAAATCCACGCCGACCTTGTTGAAGCGCGACTCAGCCAACTTAGTCGAAATCGACTGGTAGGCTGCATGGAGTTCGGTGTAGGCATCCAACAACTTTTTCCTGGCTGTTTTCCCCTTGTCAACGATCTCCGATCGCTTTTTTTCTCTCTCCTTTATTTTGGTAAGCTTCCTGCGCTCCTTCTCAAGAACAACCTGTAGTTCTTTGAGGAACTTCTGGTTTTTCACCTTCGCCAAGTAGGGCTCTAACCGTCGTTTGGCAGCGCCCATGGCATCCGTGTGCTTAGCGACTTTTTGTTCCACAGAAACACGAAGCTGTGCGTCTGGTCGAGCGTATTCCTGGCCAAAGCGCGTCAAAAGCTCCTCCTTCCGTTGTGCCAGACCTCGTAGGAGCCTATCTATGAGCTTGTCTTCGCTATTGTACTGAACGGCTTTGTCTTTGGCCTGGCGCAGCTGGCTCATAGCGGATGAAATGAAGGCGTCAGTGGCATCTGCTACAAACGCATTTAGCGCTTCAAGAACACCCTGATAGCGCCCTGATTTCCGCTGGTGGAAATCTCTCACTCTTGTCAACGCCTCATAGGCGTCATTCTCCTCCTTCGTAAACCCGGATAACCGCCGTAGCTTATCGATTTTCTCTTGCGTAACCTTGATCTGCTCCGTGATCGCTTTCGGCTCTCCGATATCCTTGATCTCCTTCAGCAATTGCGCGTGCGTATCGCGCAGGAGGAAGAGGTCGTTGATAGACTGAGAGAGCTCCGCGTTCTTCTTTCTCATGCGTATGTGCACTTCTTCCAAGAAGTGCCGATACTCATTATTCTGCCCCAAGATACTTTCTATGAGATCTCTAAGGTGTTGTTCCCCTTTCTTCTCGGCTAGATAGTTGATGTACATTTGCGGGATATAGGTGATGCGCCGATTCTTGCTTTCTCGGTCTTCTTTGAGGCGCATCCGTATGCCGTCACCCCAGACCACCTCGAAGTCGAAATCAGAATGTTGTTCGAAATCGTAACCAGCTTCGCTAAGCGTTTTCATTTTCTCTTCAACTTGTCCGGGATCAACGGTCTTGGCTATATGATAGAGAAGCAAGGATTTTCCGGAGGATTTCCCACCGATTATCACGTTGAGGTCGGCATTAAGATGTATGTGGGTCTTGCTAAAACGTGACATGTCCGCTGAATCCAAGAACGCCATTTTGTCCAGAATCAAATAGGGCAATTTCTTTGCCGGGTTTTCTTGCTGGACCCGGACGCGGTCCAATGGTTCAAAGACGATTTGCTTTAGACCTTCGAACGTTGGATTAGCCTTAATCCATGTAGCCTTTTGTCCCGGGAACGCGCCGTAGTCGGCGAATTTGTGGGCGTCACTACCGCAGATCACAGGCTTGGGCTTGCCGCCGATGGTCTTCTGAAAATTCGCGAAAATCTTGCGATTCGCATCTGTTTTGACCCCGGTAAACAGATCCACCACATCGTGGTCTCGCGACTCAAAGATGTGAGCCATCTGCATGAAGTAGCTGTCTGCATGAGGGTGTTTCTGCCAGTTCAATTTCTTAATACCGTCCGAAGTATCCCAGGGCATTATGACAAACGCCATGGTACAAGGCACCGTCTTCATGGCCTCCTCTAGCGATTCTTTTGTAATCTCGGCAGTCATGGAACCTAACTCCAGGAGTTGGACGTTGGTGAGGCTTTCTGGCGAGTCATAGCCGTGGATCCTTGCCTTGCTCTCGTCCAGCGTCTTGGCAAAAGATGCAAGCGCTTCGTTGGACAGCTTCCTGTTAATGGCGCGGATGAGTAATTGGGATTTAAAATCCTGTAGCTGTTGGTCAGAAAGGCTGTCCGACAGAATGACCTGCAAATTTAGCCTATAGTTAACAGGTGCCTCAATGCGCACTTCCATGCCTGGGAAGAGGGCTTTATCCAACTCAAGGTTGTTGTCAGACACAAATCGACGAAATTCAAGGTACCCATCGAAAGTCCAATAGTCCATAATTGCAAAGGCGACCGGTTCAGATTTGACGATTGCGTCGTACATTGATTGGAGCGCAGTCGCTTTCTCGTTCGGTGACATTTCGAACAGTCTTTTTCCACCGTTCCAATGAAAAGATGCCGATGAATGCACGTGCAAGTCCCACTTATTCCATTCAGACCCGCGGGTGTACTTGTCGTATTCGCTCATACATGCCTCTGTGCGTTTGATGGTAATTTGGAGAGCCAGCCAGTCTACTTCTCACTCAGTGTCTTCACTATCGACCTTGCGGCCATAACCAGTTAGTCGATAGTTTCCGTCTAATATCAAATTTAAAACCACTTGACGAGTAAATGTTGATTTTTTTATAATTTATGCGTTTTTTTAAAACAACTTTATCTGTTTTGATGTATCGGCTTTTTGTTTCTTTTTTCTTTTTCCTTTTACGTGCAGGCCAGCTTTGACTTCCTGCTCATGGATTTCGTGGTTTAGTTTTAACAGGCGCTTTAGGACTTCTTTTCTGGCATCTGGTGAAATTGTGTGTCGGACACGGTCATTTTCCGGAAGATAATCCACTTCGTAAAAATCGTGGGCAAGATTTATATCCTGCCAGCCGTAAGCCTTTAAAAAAGGTAAAAGCAAAATAGAATTACCAGAAGTGGTCACTTAAGCTGATTAATCAAAACAATCTGCATTCATCTCTGTCCAGGAAAGCA
>Ga0255436_1079_pt1 | contig 13896 bp, 19 predicted proteins | sample ANMaggSSYBR02I10_FD_182655 | JGI IMG/M metagenome (GOLD analysis project Ga0255436, IMG submission 182655) | Sediment cell enrichment communities from methane seep in Santa Monica Basin, California, United Staets - ANME aggregate JGI... | ecosystem: Environmental > Aquatic > Marine > Cold seeps >...
ATCCAAAGAGTATGCGCTCCTAACTCTGTGATGTTATCGTCACTATAGATTGCACTATCAGCAATGTGGTACACTTTCTCGTCTAATTTCAGACTTTTCTGAATTTTATTGACGGTCTTCACTAATGTGGTTTTGTCAGATGCATTTCCTGAAAGAGCTTCTACAAAAAGCGGTATGCCTTCCTGGTTGCATACCATGCTCAGTACAAAACGTTTCAGGTCCCATCGCATGTCTTTAGGGTGGCCGTAGGTAATTTCGATGGTATTGAGTTCAGGATCAAGATTCTCGTAATTTCCATGCAAACTAAAACTGGTTGTGTCGGTATGAAGAATATGGGCACCGAATGGAACGTTTTTCATAGCTTTGAGGACTATCTGGTTGAAAAGTTCAGTACAGCCATATTCATAGATTTTGTCTAGCGTTCTTCCAAGAACGTCATCGTTTATGTGTTCTGGGAAAATACCTTCCCCCAATAGTCTTTCTGTTGGAAGGTTTTCAAAGTAGTCAGCATAAAGGTACAGTCGGCTTTCATTGAATCCCAAACCGTTCAGACACATAGCTTTGATTACTGCGGAATGGGATAAATTGTGATTTCGATTTTTTGGTATGGTAGTGTCTATTAAGTCTGCAATACCAAGTTCATCAAACGTTCCGCTAACTAATCCTAAATGAGATAGTGCTGTAGTTGTTATATTCATGCAGTAGTTCATCCCCTCAGATGAGTTTACTGATGAAATAGAAGAAGTAATATTAAAAAGATTCACTTTTGGAATTTACCTGCGGAAAGTGAGTGTCATAATACAAACTATGCGAAAAGATGCTATCACGGCAGTCCTTTCAAGATGAAACTTCGGGATCAACATCCCTGAAAGCATCAAAGGAACTTGAATGCGATGACCTGCTTGTGATTACATGGGATCACGAAGGCGAGGAAGATTTTAAAGGTAAGAGGATCGAGTTTGTGCCGCTATGGAAGTGGCTGCTCGGTCAGGAAAGACACTGATCAGGAATATGGCGCGCAGGACTACATCTTTGCGTACGATGCGCCCAGGCGCGCTGGTTTGATGGATCTGATAGGGGATGTGTGGAAGTCTTTGATCGGGAAGCAGGGGCGATAGGTGAGTTTGACGTGGTGATAATCATCTACTAAACACTGCTTAAGTTTGCTTACTATCTTGTGTAGATTTTCCGCCTGTGACCTACAACCCTTATAAGAATCCTGTGTGGGTTGTAATCAACATCACATAAAACACGATAGTCACCAACTCGAATTCTAAATCCATATTGATGATCCTTTAGCACTTCGAGCTCGAAACCTGTCTCCCCTACCAACCTTACTTTTTTCACAATACGAGAGGATACATCTGATGGCAACTTCCGTAACTGCGAAATTGCTTTGGGGTCCCACAGAATCTCAAATGTCACAAGAATTCCTTTTCAACTTCTTCCTGGGTCAGCATCTCAAAAATTGGTGTTTTGCGGGAGTCATCTATCTGTTTTTTTATTTTCTCTGAGAGTTCCATTTTGTCTTCTTCAAAATATGATACTACCCCGCCAAACTCTCTTTTGAGCGATAATATATCTTCATGAATTGTTTCAAGTGTAACGGTCATACTTAATACACCTTCTGATTTTTCGAACTAAACCTTGATTTGTATATGGATAGCTCAACATATATATTATTTACCTCCAGTCCTAGTTGTTTGTCTTTCACTTTTATGCTTCAAGGCACGCCAGCCCCAACCATGCCACAACTTAAAATCGGCTGCATCCTTGGCAGTTTGACTTATCTTTTCTTTCATGCATCTTTTATCCCGTTAATACATACCAAGAATAGCTAACCTTGAGCCTATCCCCTTCCGGTTCCACACTCCCACGGCCAACCGCCTGAATACGCGTCAACCATTGATAATTCTCGTGACTTGTCTCAAAACGCGGTGTAACATAGAAGTCTAACCCAGGGGGAAGTCCTCCAACCATGATTTTCTCAACTTGCTCCTTCGTCATGTCAACGATGCCATTATAATACGTATGGATCAAGGCACCATCTTCGGTCTCAATCACGAGCCGGACGTCTAATTCAAGGCAGTTATCCCCTCGAATGAGTCCCCAATCTGCTCCAAAAGGCTGACATTTCCCCTTAAGTCTCGGACCCTTTACCGTTCCCTCGACTATGGGGAATATCAACCTTACCCCCCAGCTGCCGGGACCTATTGGAATTGGTGGCATTAGATAGGCCACAACCTCGCACAAGTGTTCCAGTTTCATTTCATATTTTGCCATCTTCATCACCTCATTTAATACTTTCTTATCTATAACCCAGTCACGGACCTCGTAATGGAAATTCCTATGCATTAAGGTTGATACTCGTGGGTTTGCATTACTTTGTTTTGCTTACTTTCTGTGATTTCATCTGACGCAGGTCTTATCTGTTGCGAAAGGCCATCAATATATCAGCAGTATCATAATAATGTCGATACCTGATGATTTTACCGTCTCGAAGAGTAAATACCATTACCCAATCGTGCTCATAGGCACAGCCAGTTGATTTTACCTTTCCACTATTCATCCCTTCCACGATTACTCTGTCATCCTGAGCTGTAAACTGGAATATCTCGAATTTTTTAGGTTGAACATTATCAAGGAGTTCCTTAAAAAACGAAGATACCTCCTCTCGACTATGACGCGGTTTAGCCCACGGCATTTCTTCTTTTATTGACCGGGTGGCTGGTGACTGCCAATCTACATCTTCTGCAATTGTATTGAGCACAGCCGAAAAATCACCCTTCCCAAAAGCCGTAAAATGTTCTTGGATTAGTTGCACATTTTCTTGCTCATTCATCATTTCCCCCCCTTCTGTACTTTTTTCTTGGATTCCACAGCATCACCTTCTGATCTTACAAGACCTGTCATGTCTTACAGTGTCCGTTTTTTTCTTGGTCGCACCAGTATCCCGTTGTTAGTGTCAGTCCATTCAAGGATGTCTCCTGGGATTATATTGTGGGCTTTTCGTATCTTTGAAGGTACTACGGTCTGGTAGCCTTTAGAGACTTTTGTTTCACCAAGCATAATTGATTCACACAGTATTTTTATTTTTCACAATATTTAATGATTGTCTTGAATTGAATAAGGTGGGTGTTAAGCAGGATGGGTAAAAACATTGAAGTAGAATTATTCCTATGCATTGTTAAAACAACTGACAACCACGATAATCACGACAGAATATATGATATCGATAAAGATTGAAAAGTTAGAAGAAGGGGGCTACCTTGCCACCAGTGATTCCATACAGGGGCTAATCGCACAGGGCAGGACCATTGCCGAAACTATGGAAATAGCCCAGGATGTTGCTAAGAAATTAATTGAATCATATATTGACCATAATAACCCGCTTCCTTCTGAGATGAAGAAATCCATTGATCATATCACAAATGTGCAAATCCCTGTAAACGTTGAAACATGACACGGTTACCTTCCATGCCTACAGGAAAGCATATACTTTCCTATACGTTTAAAAAATATTCATAAAAACAAAACGTGGGGGCAGCCCCTTAACCCCAAAAGGGACTTGCCCGCACTAAAACTTCTATCCTTCGTTCACTTAACGAACAGCTCACCCACACCGTCAACGACCACGTCGCCAACATACTTAGTGAACTCCACACCGTCTACGGCCTCGATGCCCTCTTTCTGGTACACAGGCATCATATCCTTGACCGTACCTTTAACGATAATGGTACCCTTGGTCATCTCACTGCCAGGCATGTCAGTATCGCCCTCAATGACGATCTTGCCGCCCTTGTTGGACAGGCCAGGCATAATACCTGCATTGCCCTTAATAACGATCTCGCCGCCGCACATGTGCTCGCCAACAAAATCATTGGCATTTCCGAACACCGTGATCTTGCCGCCGCGCATGCCGCATGCCTCGCCGCGATAGCCAGCACCCACATAGTAGTTTGCATCGCCCTGGACATTGATCTCGCCGCCCGTCATCTCCTGGCCGACCCAGGAATCAGCATTACCTTTAATGGTGATTGTGCCGCCCTTCATCTTGGCGCCGCATCTCATATCCACATCGCCGTTTATCATAATGAGTCCGGCAGTCATTGCCTCACCGATACGCTTTACCCTGTTCACATTGCCGTTGATCTCGATCTTCACGTCATCAGCCGCATCAGCGCTGCCGTCAACCTTGATATCGAACAACTCTGACAAAGGCCGGGGCGCATTACCCTCGAATGCTACAAGTGCGCCGATTTCATCAGTGCTCTTGCCTGCAAAATTGTCGGGTGTTATCGTTTCAGCTTCAACAGATATCTTAAACTGTTCTTTTGGTACTAAAGTAACTGTCTGCATTCTTCAAACCTCCTTTACTGGTACCCCGTCTCAAACACGACCGGATGCTCCACATACTCATCCTCGACCATGTAGTTGGCCATATTCACGGAATAATATTTCTTGAACTTCATCTTCAGGTCTTCCATCATCCGCTCATGTCCATCAGCAGGAGCCGTAGCTTTTACCCAGTAGGTTCTGCCCTTGGGAGTAGCAGTGATCTCACCGTCCTTTACCACAATCTCACCGCCCTTGATAGTATAAGCAGCGTGCCTGAATGCAGCTTCCACCTTATCAAACTCCACAGTGGCATCGGTCTCATCAGGCTTAATATCATAGATGGCAATGTCTGCATCAGCACCTACACCAAGATGTCCTTTGCCCAGTTCGATTATTCCCTGCACCTTAGCATGTGCGGCCCTGGTCTTGATAGCAATATCATACCAGTCCAGTTCCCTGTCAATGCTGGCAATGCTTGTGCGCTCGAAAGTCATCTCAGCAATCTTTGCCATTTCTTTCTCCCGCCTCTTCTGGCTCATCAACATTGTCATGACCATCGGGTAGTTAACATATGGCCCGCCGTTGGGGTGGTCCGTAGTCATCAACACCTTCCATGGGTCTTTGGTCAGCAGCGCCAGTTCAAGTCCAATAGCCCACATGATACCATGGATATAGCTCTGTGGATGGTATTCCAGTGGTGTGACACCTGACGAGTCCTCAAGTTCCACATCGCCGTTTGACCACCTGGCCTTAAGCAGCCTGGCATTGGCATACTGCACCGGACCATCTGCGGTCATTGTGGTAGCACTGCCGAACACCAACTGGCCCATATCAATGGTTAAAAAGTCGTTCTTGTTCAGGTAATCGGCAATTGGTTCTGACTTTGATTCGAAATCACCCCAGTGGTTACCGCCCCACGCATTGAACTGCACATGGGTTACATGCAATGACTGACGGTCCCGCTTGGATTTAATGTCCTTGCAGACATCAAAAGTTGCCAGCGTTGTCTCGTAGTTACCAGGCTTACCCAGGTTGTTGCAATGCAGGTGAATGCTGTGGGGAAGGTTCAATTTCTCATTAGCTTCAGCCAGTTGCCTTACTATCTGCCTGGGTGTAACCTCAAAGTTGGGAACAGGATCATCCAGTCCAGACACGTTCTTGCCGAATCCCCATGCCTCACCTCCGCCAGGGTTCACGATCTTGATACCCCAGCCACGTGATGCCAGCAATCCCCAGGCCACATATGCTGCCAGCCTGTCCAGATCATCCTCACGGATTGCGTCCATTACCATCCAGTTGCTGCCGAACAAGGTTAGGCCAGCTTTATCAATGATGGGTATCTCTTCCAGTTCCTCATGGGTATGCCTTGCTTTCAGGATAGGAACAGCAGCCTCGAAAGCCGTGGTATATCCCATCTCAGCATATCCATATCCCATAGAATACACATTTGGCACAGTATATCCGGTACGAGGCCGGGTCACTTTTGTCCTGGGTTTATTGTTCAGGCGTGAATCATCAGGCCGCATAATACGACCCACATTCACTTTACTGCCCGCAATATGGGTGTGTGCATCCACACCGCCAGGATAGACCAGCCGGCCTCCGGCATCTATGGTCTGGGCACTGCCATTCACGCTGTCTACTATCTTGCCATCCTTAACAGCAATATCCATCAAGTCACCGTTTATGCCATTGATAGGGTCGTACACTGTTGCATTCTTGATTCGCATTTCACTCATGACGAAGCCCCCTTGATCTCTCTTATCTTTGCAATTATCTTGTCCAGCACCTCTTCATCAGACGGGAAGTCCACATCCACCAGTTTGCGCATCCGCAGACTCACAGAATCCATCCTGTATGCAGTACCTTCCAGTTCCACACCAGATACCTTTGTGGGTATCACGATATTTGCCATCTCAGTGGTTGGGTTGTGGAACGGGTCAACCTGTATTACAGGTACTTTCCCCATCCGGGCAATGGACTGGGCAGGGAAATGAGCTCCTGCATCCCCGGCAATAACGAAGGCTGCATCGATCTCTTCCCGCATCAGCAGGTCATTAGAACAGGTCTCGCCCGGGTTGTAGTATGGAATACCTCTTGACATATCCACTGCATTAACAAAACCTGTCTCCCAGGCGCACACCTGACCGAAACCGGTCACATTATAATGACCGCGCATGGGTAGGATACTGTGCTTGCCATAGGCGTTCAGTTCGGTGATAAGGGACACCGCATTATCGATGTTCTTATACTTACCCCGGCTCTGTGTCAGACCCATACCGAAGTATACCATACCGTACTTTGCACCCTTCATGGCCTCTCCAAGTTCAACTAATTTCTCTTTGGGCACACCGCCTACGCTATCCGGGACCACGTCGGCTTTGTCAGCAACAACGGCCCGCAGGGCAGAAAGAACCAGATAGTCTTCTCCCGGATTCACCTGTACATACTCGTCAGCCATCTCTGCAGTATCGGTCTTTCTCACATCAAAGACCACGACTTTCCTTGATTTGCGGCCCTTGCTAGCGAAAAATCCTTTTGGGAATACCGAATACCTGCTCATGTGCCTGGGATGTGCCTGTACCGGGTTGCAGCCCCAGAATATTACCAGATCGGACCTGTTGGCGAACTGGCCCAGAGTACCGGTAGGTAGTCCCTTCTCGTGGACACCCAGGGCAGACGGCCCGTGACATACACTGGCTGTATTATCTATAATTCCTCCCACCTCTTCGTTGAGCAGGACACCTTTCTTCATCATCTCGCATATGCCTGATGCCCAGCCGTACAACAGTGGGCGCTTGGAATTGGCAAGTATCTTTGCAGACTCATTAATGGCCTCATCATAGGATACTTCCCTGAACTCACCGTTCTTGTCGTCCCGCATCATGGGCGCCTTGATCCTGTCATGGCCCATGATCTTACTTGCGCCTATCTTGCAGGCATGTTTCACATCCACTACCTTATTGTTCTCCACTTCCACTGCCAGATCATCACAGAGACATCCGCAGAATGGACAGAGTACATCTTTGATTATCATATCCTACCTCCCTCATTTTAACCTGGCCATGAGTTCAGGCATGGTCGGTGCTTTTTCATCAGTTGGCTCTACTACTGCAGAAATACCCTTGAATCCAGGCATTCCGCATCCTTTTGTATCCGGGTCTACAACCGCATTGGCCCATGGTCCCATGGGTATGAACACCAAACCATCCGGGTTGCCATCACAAATTGCCATCGGCACTACAACACTTCCGTGATCCGTAGTTACCTTGACATTGTTTCCGGGCTCAACACCTAACGAACTGGCATCTCCTGAGTTCATCTCACAATACGCTGCAGCATCAAAATACGCTTGTGAAGTCTTGTTTTCCAGATTACAACCCTGGTTAACAGTCCTTCCTGAAATGAAAGTTGCATTTAAATTCATTTATTTCCCTCATTTAAACTAAGTTAATGACTCTACCAAAGTCACTTGTCACGTGAAAGTTGACGACTCTACCAAAGTCACTAGCCACGTGTAAGTTGACGACTCTACCATAGTCACTAGTCACATGTAAGTAAACCTTCGACTTTCTTATTTAAAAAGGATGTGATTTTAATTTGCTGGGATGAGGATTAAGAAGTCAGAACATCTCCAGTTCTAATCCCACCTTCTTCTCCAGCGCTTTTTTGTATGCCAAGTCTGCAGTTACCACATCCTGGATGGCAAGACCTGTGGAGTCAAAGACCGTTATATCACTTTCGTCCTCCCTTCCCTGCTTGATGCCACTGACCACCTGGCCCAGTTCAGCATATATCTCGTTCACTGAAAATATGCCTGTCGAGATGGGCACATTCACCTCGCCTGAATGAGTTGCCTGCAAAATGGCATCTACTATTACCTTTGCTTTTTTAAGGATCATTGGATCAAGTTCTTCTTTACCTGCTGCATCCGCCCCGATAGCATTGATATGGGTACCTCCCCTGATCCATTCAGCCTTGACCACCGGACTCTTCACAGGGGTTGTAGTCACAAGGATATCACAATCACATACTTTATGAGCATCTGGTTCTGATTCTATTTCGACTCCCATTTCCTCCTCCATATCTACTTTAAATGCTATAGTAGATTCGCTGGACTTGTCGAATATCTTTACCTTTTTAATATCCCTGACTGCCATAATAGCACGAAGCTGCGTCCTTGCCTGCCTCCCCAGTCCTATCATGCCCACGACCCTTGAATCTTCCCTTGAAAGATACTTTACAGCCACTCCACCGGCAGCACCGGTTCGCAGGTCGGTCAGGCTGGTTCCATCCATCACTGCCAGGGGTGCGCCTGTCTTTGTGGAATTCAATATCATCAAGGCCATGACCGTAGGCAGCCCGATTTTTGGGTTGTCGGGATGTACATTCACCAGTTTGACACCTGCAATATCCATGTCTTCCAGATAACCTGGCATAGTGCGCAGGTCGCCGTTGTGCGCCTTAAAATCCAAGTAAACCTTCGGCGGCATCTGGACCCTGCCCAGACCATGCTCCCGGAATGCATTTTCCACAACATGAAGTACATTGTATATGTCTATCAACCCATCCATATCCCTGCGGTTCAGCCAGAGTATCGTTGTGCTCATATATATTACCCTGAACAGTTATTGTCCGGTACATCTCATAAAAGTTATGATATTTTTGCCTGATTCCCAGAAGGTTAATTGTTCAAAAGGTCAACTGCTCAAAAGATCAATTGTTCACCTTGTATCAAATTGAATCGTTCTACTGTTCCCGAGTTCATTTCAATAATATATTTGACCCTTTTCATCCGTTTGTAACCTGTCCATGGTTTTAGTGTGGCGATTCCGATAATCTTTTTATCAGAATCCAGGAATATTACATCGATCGGGAAGACCATGAACAACATATGGACCCCAACCGTACCAGCTCTTCTAAGGACAAAAATAAGGGCAAAATCCTCAGGTATGCTCTTATGCAGCATTAATCCCAGCATCTGGCTGAAAATATTTTTCGCATATGAAATCTCACTGGCAATGGGCGTACCATTATATATTAATACCATCAGTATCAACCAATACAAAGGCATTAAATATAATAATGCTGTATCTATCCTAATATGGAGGAACAATTCAAGAAATGAGTTCAGAGATGTGTACCGTTTGCGGTCTTCCCAGAGAGCTTTGTATCTGTGAAGAGGTCGCAAAGGAACAACAGCGAATTATTGTGAAGATAAATAGGCGGAGATATGGAAAAGAGGTGACAGTTATTGAAGGTCTGGATCCATATGAAATTGATCTACATGAACTAATAACTTATCTTAAATCCAAGTTCGCCTGTGGTGGCACTGTGAAGAGCGATGCAATTGAATTGCAGGGAAATCATAAAAACAGAATGAAAGATGTGCTTGTAAAAAGGGGTTTTTCCCCGGAACAGATAAAAGTTTGATTTACACTTTTTATTAATAGATAGGACGTATTGGATAGTACATCCTTTACGTACTAATTACTATTTTTTACATTTACCGATTCAGGAAATTATATGCATATTGGGAAATATGTACCCCAAAATTCGAGGTGACAATAAAGTGGTACGGATATATATGGATCATGGTGCTACGACCAGACCCGATCCTGAAGTTGTAAATGCAATGCTGCCCTTTTTTAATGAATTATTTGGGAATGCATCCAGTCTTCATACTTTCGGGCAGGAGGCAGCGCAGGCATTGATCTGTTCAAGGAAAACGGTCGCTGATTTTCTCGGGGCCGAACCTGAAGAGATCATATTCACATCAGGTGGGACCGAATCAGATAACCTTGCCCTTAAAGGCATAGCCTACCTGAAAAAGAATAAGGGAAAACATATCATAACCTCGGTGATAGAACATCCTGCTATACTCAACACTTGTAAATATCTCGATGAAATAGGCTATAGAATAACCTATGTACCTGTAGACGACCAGGGGCTGGTAGACCCTGCCGATGTTGAAGATGCTGTCACTGATAATACAATATTAATTTCGATCATGCATGCCAACAACGAAATTGGCACAATCCAGCCTATTAAGGAGATCAGTGCAATTGCCCATGAGCATGGGGTACTGGTACATACCGATGCAGTCCAGTCCGTTGGCAAGATGCCGGTCAATATGGATGACCTGGGTGTGGATATGCTGTCAATATCTGCCCACAAGATATATGGGCCAAAAGGTGTAGGCGCATTGTATGTACGCAAAGGCACCCGGCTCCTGGGCCTGTCACAAGGCGGTAGCCACGAAATGAAAAAACGTGCCGGTACTGAGAACATCCCTGGTATTGTGGGCATGGCAAAAGCCGTCGAACTGGCAGAACAGAGGTTGGAGGGAGATACAAAATACCTGGAAAACCTTAGGGATACCATGATCAGGAAGATACTGGACTCAATCCCGGAATCATACCTGAACGGTCATCCCACGAAACGTCTGTGTAATAACGTACACGTCAGGTTCAGTTATGTGGAAGGCGAATCCCTGCTCATGATGCTCGACATGAAAGGAGTGGCTGTATCCACAGGTTCTGCCTGCTCATCAAAATCGCTGGAACCTTCACATGTACTTGCGGCTCTGGGTATCATACCAGAAAAGATACACGGAAATCTCAGGATCACACTTGGGCACGAGAATACTATGGATGAAGTGGATTATGTGGTAGAGAACCTAATCGATATCGTGAAAAAACTAAGGGCCATGTCACCCATTGCTCCGAAAGATTAATTATTAAGTTATTAAATTGATAAATAATTTTAATATTTGAGTGGTAAAAATATGTACAGTGGAAAAGTAATGGATCATTTCAGCAATCCCAGGAATGTTGGCGAGATAGAGGATGCTGACGGTGTGGGAGAAGTGGGTAATCCTGTTTGCGGTGATATGATGACCATTTATATCAAGGTCGATAACGGCAAACTGACAAATATTAAATTCAAGACATTTGACTGCGGTGCGGCTATTGCCACCAGCAGCATGATCACAGAAATGGCTATGGGCATGACCATTGAGCAAGCTCTTGAGATCACCAGGGACAGTGTGGCCGACGCACTGGACGGGCTGCCGCCTGTTAAATTGCACTGCTCGAACCTAGCCGCTGATGGACTACATGCAGCCATTGAAGATTACCTGAAAAAAAAGGAAGCTGGTAATTAAAGGAAAATACCTGCATGGGGCCACCTTGCCGGATGATGGGGTAAAGGGTCTTTCCTGTCATAAGAGTTCTGACTGTAATTAGAGTAAAACCGGCTCATAAGTATCCACTGCCTGAAACCGGGACAAGAAAAGGTGTTATTGTCCCTTCAGTATCCTTCTGGCTGCTATCATACGCTGAAGGACCGTGAGGTGGGATATCACTGCCACCACCAGGACAGCCCAGTGCAATAATCCCGTAAACGCACCCAGGATGATCAATATCATCCGCTCGGCCCGCTCTGCAACCCCGATGTCCAGTACACCAGTCCCGCCAGCCTCTGCCCTTGCTCTTGTATAACTGACAAGCAGTGACCCTGTAAGTGCTAAGCCACCAAGGAACCAGTCATTCTCGACATAAGGTGCTAAGCCACAAAAGAGCCAGTCATTCCCGATATAAGGCGGAAATGCCGCATGCCCTCCCCACATGATACCTAAAAACACGGCAGCATCGGCATATCTATCTGATACCGAATCAAGCAGGCCACCAAACTTAGTGACCCGGCCGTTCTCCCTTGCCACGGCCCCGTCAAGCACATCAAAGAATCCGCCAAGTAGCAGCATCAATCCTGCAATTACCAGATGTCCGGCTGCAAAATATAGTCCGGCAGCAATGCAGAATACCAGGGCCAGGATAGTTACTGCGTTAGGGTTTATCCTGCTGAATATCCTTGCTATGGGTTTTACCCAGTCTGTTAATATATCCTTTTTCCTGTTGAGCAATACACTCCTCCAGGGACTTTCAGGCAATCCTGAACATCGTGCTTTTCCACCGTGTATCTAACCTACCCAGTATTATCTTTGAGGCAGCGAGCAGCAGAATACCAGATCCTGCAATGCAAAGCGTTGCAATACTGTCATTCATTTGGTAATAGAATGATAAAAGTGTTTGTGCTACAAGCGCGGGAACTACGACAGCAGCAAACTGGAATAGAATTTTAGCGTCCAATAGGTAACTGTTGGTGAACAGGCCTGTAAGGTAGGCAACCACCAAGCCTACATAAGTGGATACTGTAAGCATGATGAACCGGCTCATGCAAAACGTGGTGCGCCTGTCCGCAAGCCCGAAGAAGTCTATCCACTTATCCACCCTGCCGTCATCGTCCAGTCCCAGAACGGCAGCCGCAAAGTGCAGGTACTCTTCCACACAAAGGAAGCTGGGCGGGTATTCCAGTTCTGGCACTGTGCCCACCGCGGCCTTTACTGCAATGGGATTGGCAGCGGCATTGATGCCAAGTACGGTGGCAGGGCCAGAGGTGGGCGGGAGCTGGCCGCTCAGCATTTGCAGGGTCGTGGTCTTGCCTGCGCCGTTGGGGCCTATGAAGCCGAAGAACTCGCCCTGCGCTATCCGGAGGTCGAGGTTGTCCACGGCTGTAAGTTTACCGAATTGTTTTATAAGGGCATGTGCCTCTATAGGGTTCAATGTATCACCAATGTGGGTTTAAAATTAGTTCTGGTGGTATATTTGGTTTTTTATGGGATTTGGAGGTTTGGGTGGTATGTGTAGGTTCTTGTTTTTTGATGAGGGGTGGAAATATTTTTATGAGAATAGGTTCTATCTAGTATGGTGTGGGAAGTTATGAATATTTATATTGACATTGACAGACTGAATGAGAAATTGGGAGAAGTAGGAGGAGTATTTATTGGAATCGGTGATTAAGTCAGGTGGATGTGACTGGATAAAGGATGATCAAATGATAATTAAAAGGAGTTAAAATGAAGATCACGACTGAGAAAGCAAGCGTAATCATCGCAGTAGTTACTCTTATTGTTACTGTTGTTCTTGCAGTATATTATCCCCAAGTGACTCAGATTTTTATACAATCACCAATAATAACGCCAACGCCAACACCAATAACAACGTCAACACCAATAATAACGCCAACACCAATAATAACGCCAACACCAATAATAACGCCAACGACAACACCCAAACCCACAGACGTAATCAATCAGCTCCCCCCAATTGAGTGGGGCATTATGGAGACGTATTTCGATATTAGCGATACAACATTAGGAGAAGCTGAATATACTGATGTCTTGGGTATGGTTTATGAGTACGACTCAATAAATTTCATTGTTGAAGCAAAAAGAAGTTTCTATGCCATTATAATATTCGAGGCAGAGTTCTACGATGAGGATGGAATTAAAGTATATTCATCATTTGTAGATTTCGATCCTGATTATGACCAATGGCAACCAGGGGATAGAAGTAAGGGTCACATGGAACTCCCAAGCACTTCTGATATGGGGAAAGTACGAAGTATAAAGATATCCCAGTTCGCATAGAGACTTTTAAATTTATTATGGATGAAATAGATTATGGCAAAGAAAATCAACTACAGAGAAAATAGAGG
>Ga0255436_1080_pt1 | contig 13880 bp, 12 predicted proteins | sample ANMaggSSYBR02I10_FD_182655 | JGI IMG/M metagenome (GOLD analysis project Ga0255436, IMG submission 182655) | Sediment cell enrichment communities from methane seep in Santa Monica Basin, California, United Staets - ANME aggregate JGI... | ecosystem: Environmental > Aquatic > Marine > Cold seeps >...
GACTAAATCAGGATTTGCCTCTGCCAGCATCTCGATCCGGACAAGTGATGACTCACCCACTAATGCTGGGGGCTTGTCATTGACCGGACTTTCAGAAACCAGACTGGTATCGCAAGCTTCCTGCGACGCAATTCCCTGGTTTTCTGTTGATATGGTTTGTGATTTCTGTGTATCTCCCATAGTTCCTTCCAGAAAAACGTTATACCCTGCTTCACCTTTCCTACAGTGGGTCGCTAAGGTTTCACTTCCCCACCTTCCCGTTCAGCAATCCATCGCTGAACTTCGGTACTATGATCCGCTAAGACTTCCAAATGTTTATCTCGAGTTTGTTCGCTCTTCGCTATCCGCACCCGATACCTTGTATCGTCCGTCTTTATGTTTGTGTCTTCTGCGTCACCCGCAGAACTCGCTGTGACAGGCAGGACTCTCCTCATCAGTGCCGGGATTTCGCCTATAGCCGGATTTCCCAATACCGTTCTTTTACGCAAGGAAACATTTGGATCTCCCAAGTTCCCGAGCTACCCCTTTGAACACATGCCCTGGTCTAAGACCCCGGTGGTGTCCTGAATACTTGCCATAGCGCATTCAGGACTGCTGCCTTCCGCTCAATCCAAAGCGTCGACTTTCACAAACACTCTAAACTCAAGTGCTTGTTTATCCTAATGTCCACAACTATACACCCGCCTGCCAACGCCTGGCATAGCATACAGCAAAAACACCAGTATACATGACAATGGCGGGCAGGTTTTTCGGGGCTCAATACAGAGCCTGTAACCTTGATCCATCTGGCTTCGGACTTCCATTCCGGTCTCCCGTTCTGGCTTTGCCCGCAGACTTCACTACTAACCTGTTGGCTAAACTTCAGTTAGATGGGACTTGAGCCATTACGACTCTCACCCACAGGGTAACAATAACCAATTTCATGGGATTTCTCCCAATTCCAAGGTCTCGGATTTATCTTGGCACGAGAATTAGCATGGTTATACACTGATACTAACTTAAAACCACAAGCCCCTAAGCATGAAGATAAAAGAAAAACCTACAGACTGTCCCGACAAGTACAGACCCAACAACATTGAGCTAACAGCGACTTTCAAATTACTACAAGTCCAACAGTGTCAGAAAAACGCATGACGTTTCGAAATCACTATCTGTAAAATCACAGGAAAACCAAGTCTATTCGTTGTATTCACTACTAAAATGGCTTAAAACACATCCGTGTTTCCAGTCCCTGGCCAACTGGAATTACTCGTCGCAACTCGCAAGGCCGACTTTGGCGTAATTCATCTCGCAAAGCCGGCTCTTGTCAAACTCATTCAGCCAAATACATTATTTGAGCCATTGAACCATCTTTTTGGACGTTAACATTCACATTCTTGGATTCCCTTGTATAACCTCCACCCCAGGTGTATTCGTTCGTTCCATCATAATCAAAAACCCAGCCCTTATTAATTAAAGCTGTTTTGTAATTTTTATATGCGCTTTCTGGATTTTTTATCTTGCCGAATATTGCTGAAGAAAGCACACCGGTATCCTTATTATTGAGAACCTGAAATAATTTGCCATCCTTAAATTTTGGCAAATCATCGGGCCAACTGGACATATCCACGGAAGCAGAATGGATCTTCTTGCCATTTCCCTCCGTGGGATTACTCTTCTTGTCATCTGAGCAACCAGTAAGAATACAGATGCTGAGCATAACTAAAAGAAACAAACCGGATGTGTAAATTTTCTGTTTCATGCGAGACATCCATAGTAAAATTATAGATTCAAATTAATTTTAACATCGAATTTTCAAAAATCAGGCTTTCCGTGTATAACGACGAGGTCACCCGCACCAGAAGCCAATGAGGACTCGGCAAAAGCGAAGTTTTACTCTGAAATGGCAAATGCGAAAAACGCCTCGGCTTCTGGTGTCGGGTGAAGCGCTTTGTTGTGTGCCGGGCAAGGCCCGGCTGCTAAATGGTGATGTTTGATATTTATGACACAAATATCGGGCAAAGTCCAGACCCAGCCTGATGTAGGCGAAGGGTAGCCAATGGCAAGGGGATTGTCGCAAGGCAATTTCTGAAGGAGGCCGGAGGCAAAAGCGTGGGTCGACGTACAGGTATGCCCCGTACTGAAAAGTAGAGGGCAGGCAGATGAGGCGGGGGGATCCGGGACGAGTCCGCAACACAGGATAAAGTCCTCTATCCATCATGGAAAACTCCGTACATCTGACGATCGTGCGCTGAAAGTAGCCGAGGTTCACCCCGGGAGGCCCACTGCATCTCGTTATTACATCTGTGTGAAACTGACCGGAATAGGGAAGGCCGGTATACTAAATTTTCCTGGCGTTGGTGGAAGATCGTGTCCTGACCGCCAGCGAGCCAAACTCTGTGAGGAGAGGAAACTACGAATTGAGGGATACGACGGCAGTTGAAATATTGAGTGAGCAAACCGTAAGGGGCGCTTATCGTGTAGTGGGATTCAGCAGAGGGCGGTAAGCCAGGGAAACGAGCCGTGAACACCACGGAGGACTCACCCCGGTGAAGGCCCGAACGGTGCCACCTGCCGAATGGCAGGGGTAAATGAGAGTGGCAAGGTGGCATCGGGGCCGGATCAGGATTGTCGGCAAATTTGTCGGGATCATTCGAAGAAGCTATTGAGCCGTCTCCGTTTGGTTTTTCACCAGCAAGCTATTTAACGTATACTAAACCACCGGATTCATACTGTGAAGCAACGCTGAGTTTGGTATCAATATTAGTAAGCGCCTGTCCTGCAACACTTAATGCTTTTTCAGGGGTATTATTTGTTTCGCTTAGATGGGCAAGAATTACATGTTCCAGTTTATTGTGTTTGATTTCATTTAAAAGATTTTTCGAATCTTCGTTTGAAAGGTGTCCGGTTCGGCTCTTGACACGTTGTTTTAGAGGCCAGGGATATGGCCCGTTTGCGAGCATGGTCTGATCATGGTTTGCTTCGAGGATCAGTAGCGAGCAGTCTTTAAGATGCTCTTTGACCATGGAAGTAACGATGCCAAGGTCTGTTGCGATACCGATCTTTGAACCATTTTGTTTTATGGTGAAACCGGCAGGATCTTCCGCATCATGGGATATTGAAAATGGATGCAGGGCCAGCGTTTTTAACATAAACGCTGAACCGCACTCAAAGCTTCTTATGTCTTTAATGTTTTTTAGTTTAGATGAGGCAGCTTTTATTGTTTTGCCGTTTATATATACAGGCAGGTCAAAACGGCGTGAAAGTACTCCTACGCTTTGAATATGGTCGGTGTGTTCATGGGATACGAGTATGGCATCAAGATCTTCTGGATTAAGCCCTGTTGATCTTAGCCTGCGTTCAATCTCTATCCCCGAGAGACCTGCATCAACAAGTATTGAGGTGGAACCGTTGGAAATAAAAACAGCATTTCCCTTGCTGCCGCTTGCCAGCATACATACAGCCAAATTATAGTTGCAATTCTTAGTTGAATTGCTCAAAATTGATTGCTCGGCAGTCATATAATCCAACTTTCAAATTAGATTTTACAAAAAGACTTTTTTGACAGAATTTTTTTCTAAGGAACGTGGCCGAAATAACTTCCCCAAGTAGGCGCACAGATTTGGGTCGAATTTGTTCGATCTCAGATCACAAAAGTTGATGGAATAGCGAGCTATTTCAATATTTTTGTGATTTGAGATCGGGCAAAGGCGGCCTGAAGCTGTGATGCATAGTTGGGGAAGTTATTTCGGCCACGTTCCTAAGCTTTCAATATTATTTTCCGGTGTGTCCGAAGCCTCCGGTGTTGCGAACGGTTTTATCTAATTGTTCTACAACTTCAATCCTGGCCTGATAAACTCTTTTTATGATCATCTGGGCAATTCTGTCACCTCTTTTAAGAGTATATTTTTTAGTGCCGAGGTTTATAGCCGGGATCATTACCTCTCCTCGATAGTCAGAGTCAATTGTACCAGGTGAATTTATAAGGCCGATACCATGCTTAACCGCCAAGCCGCTTCTTGGGCGGATCTGAGCTTCAAATCCTTCTGGAATGGCTATGGCAAAACCTGTGGGAATCAAAGCGATTTCGCCTTTTTCAAGAACGGTATCTTTTTTGACGGCTGCATATATATCCATTCCTGCAGAGTGTGGGGTCATGTAGTGCGGTAGATGTATATCTGCATCATCGTTTGGCCTGATGCGAAGCAGTTTAATAGTAGGGTTAGGATTCATTTTTTGTGTGAGAGCGCATGATTTATTCCTAAAAGCCTTCAGCCTTCAGCCTATCCACCTGAATACAATATATCTTCGTATTCCTTTTTGTCGGAAACGGGGCCAAGTATAGTAATTGCAAGCTGGTCATTATCAAAAAGAGTTGATGCTAAATCAATAATATCATCTGCTGTGACTTCTTCTATTTTATTCACAACTTCCTGTAAAGGAATATATCGACCAAAATGGATTTCATTTTGAGCCAACCGAACCATCTGATTGTCGATACTTTCTGATGCAAGCATGAGGTTGCCTTTTGTATATTCCTTTGCACTTCGCAGCTCAGTTGAGTCAACAAGTATTTTTTTAAGTTTTAATATCTCACTTAGAATGACTTCTATGCTTTCTTTAGCATTTTTAGGATCGACTCCAACGTAGACTCCGCACATACCTGTATCAACATGAGATGATATAAAAGAATAGATAGAGTAGGCGAGCCCTCTATTTTCACGAATTTGCTGGAAGAGCCTTGAACTCATGTTTCCACCGAGTATGGTATTAATCAGTGAAAAGGTATAACGTTTTGGATCGGTAATTGATAGACCTTTTGTGCTCATACAGATATGAATCTGCTCAAGATCCTTGGAATGGATGGTAAGTTTAGATTGGCCGGTTGGGGTTACGCGAACAGGGAAGCTATTGCCTGCATTAATTGATTCAAATTGATGTCCTACTAAATTGACAAAGTGATCATGCTCTATGTTGCCTGCGGCAGATATCAAGATACGTTCGGGCTGATAAAGTCGGGAAAAAAATTCCCTGATGGTTTCAGAATCAAAACTTAAAATGTTCTCTCGAGGACCAAGTATTGATCGCCCTAAAGGGTTATCTCCCCAGTAAGTATTTCCTGAAAGAGTGTGGATGTATTCATCCGGGGTGTCTTCGGTCATTCCAATTTCCTGGAATATAACTGTCCGTTCTTTTTCAACCTCTTTTGATTCAAATGCTGAGTATAAAAATATATCAGAAAGAACATCAACCATGGTATCCAGGTGTGTGTCCATTACCTTTGCATGGTAACAGGTGTTTTCCATGGTTGTAAACGCGTTTGTATTACCGCCGATAGAGTCGAATTCCTTAGCTATCTGAAGGGCCGACCGTTTCTTTGTTCCCTTAAAAATCATGTGTTCAATAAAATGAGAAAGCCCGTTTTCTGATAAAGTTTCATCTCTGGCTCCTACATTTACCCAGACTCCCATTGAAACACTGCGGGCTTGGGGTATTTTTTTGGATAAAATCCTGATGCCGTTATTAAGAATGGTGTTATTTGCTATTTCATCCATTTTTTTTCTCTTCTATAACCGCTTTGCGACTCAGGCGTATTTTCCCGTCTTTTACTTCAAGAACCTTGACCTTTATTTTTTCTCCTTCCTTAACTATATCCGTAACTTTTGCTACGCGATGTGGAGCAAGTTGAGAAATGTGCACAAGTCCATCTACGTTGGGCATTATCTGAACAAATGCCCCAAAGTCCATTATCTTTACGACAGTACCTTCATAAATAACTCCGACCTCGGGCTCTCTTGTGATTTCCTTGATCATTTCCAATGCTGCATCTGCATCTTTTTCGGAAACTGCGGCGATTTTAACAAGGCCTGTATCATCTATTTCTATTCTGGTATTTGTCTCGCTCTGCATTGCCCGAATGGTTTTTCCTCCAGGCCCTATTATTTCTCTTATTTTGTCAGGATTAATCTTTATGGTAATTATTTTTGGAGCATGAGGGGAAATTTCCTCGCGGGGTTCTTTTAAAGCTTCAAGCATTTTATCAAGAATAAAATGTCTGCCGGTACGGGCCTGCTCAAGAGCTTTCTGCATTATGTCCTTTGAAAGTTCGTGAATTTTAATATCCATCTGCAAGGCTGTTATGCCGTCACATGTGCCGGCGACCTTAAAATCCATGTCTCCGGCTTGATCTTCATCGCCGAGTATATCCGACAGGATAATCACCTCATCCCCTTCTTTTACAAGTCCCATTGCAATCCCGGAAACAGGTGATTTAATCGGGACTCCACCGTCCATAAGAGCCAGAATTCCAGAACATACAGTACCCATCGATGAAGAGCCGTTTGATTCCAGCACTTCTGATACTATACGAATTGTATAATCAAAGTCTTTTTTATCTGGAAGCACTTTTTCAATAGCTCTGGTTGACAGTCCGCCATGTCCGATATCTCTTCGGCTTGGGCCGCCAATTCGTTTTACTTCACCAACTGAATAAGGAGGGAAATTGTAATGAAGCATGAATGGCCTGAGTTCTTCCCCACTGAGTGTTTCGACCCTTTGTTCATCCGGGCCGGAACCAAGAGTCATAATTCCCAATACCTGAGTTTCTCCTCTTGTAAACAAGGCGCTGCCGTGCGGCCTTGGCAGAATGCCGACTTCGCAAGTAATCGACCTTATTTCATCAAATTTCCTGTTATCAATTCTCCGCCCTTCTTTCAGAATAAGTTCTCTGCTGATTGTTTTTTGCAAGTCCTGAAAAATGTCGTAGACTTCTTCCCTGCGATCAGCGTATTCTTCACCAAGATTTTCAAATATCTCAGATTTAAGGTTACGAAGAGCGGTTCGACGTTTAATTTTCTCTGGTATAACTATTGCTTCACGCAATTTTGAATGGGCTGCGGCCTCAACTTTTTTTACCAGCATTCCGTCTTTTTCAGGCGCGGTAAAAGGACGTTTAGGTACACCGGCAATCTCTTTTAGTTTTACCTGCAAATCTATGATCGGTTGCATTTCTTTATGACCAAAAAATATGGCTTCAAGCATATCTTCTTCGCTTATTAAATTACCTCCGCCCTCGACCATTACTACGCCGGTTTTTGAACCTGCAACAATGATATTAAGATCGCTCTTTTCACATTCACTGATTGTTGGATTGATTATTAATTCACCATCTATTCGTCCTACACGGACAGATGCAATCGGACCTTCAAATGGAATGTCTGATATTTCAAGCGCAGTAGAGGCTCCTATCAGTGCCAGGATATCAGGATCATTTTCCTGATCCATAGATAATACTGTTGCAATAACTTGCGTTTCGTAATTATATTTTTTAGGAAAAAGAGGCCTTATGGGCCGATCAATAAGGCGGGCGGTTAATGTTTCTTTTTCAGATGGCCTTCCAATTTCGCGCCTGAAATAATTACCGGGTATCCTGCCTGCCGCGTAAATTTTTTCCTGATATTCAACTGTAAGTGGTAAGAAAGATACTGTTTTACCTTCATAAGCGGATACAACTGAAACCAGTACAATAGTTTCTCCATATTGAACCGTAACTGAACCGGAAGCTTGTTTTGCAACTTTGCCGGTCTGTATGCTAAGAGTCTTTCCGCCGATTTCTGTTTTAAGTAAATTTTTCATATTTATCTCCAAACAACAAGTTCAAATAAATAACTATTCAGAACTTCCTGCATCTTTTTGTTTGCTGATTATAAAGCGATTATGTCTATTTTAGCCACGGTTTACGGTCCATACTTTTTTCAATAAACTATAGATTTCCAGATAAATAATTTCACTGCGTTATCAGTCAAAATCCTCGACCGACAACGTACAACTCAGCACGACTTACTCGGATTTTTCCTTCTATCCTTGTGAAATTATTTATCTGAAAATCTATATGCAACAACTGATTGCTTTTATATTTTGATCAACAGTTAACTGCAAACTGTTAACCGTTAACCGTAAACGGTTACCTATCTTCTAAGCCCCAGGTCTGCAATGATTGTCCGATATCTTTTTACATCATTGTTTTTTACATAGTTTAATAGTTTGCGGCGTCTGCCGACTAAAATCAACAAACCCCTTCGGGAGTGATGATCTTTTTTATGAACCTTTAAGTGCTCGGTAAGATAAGAAATACGATGTGTAAGAAGCCCGATTTGAACCTCAGGTGAACCTGTATCTGTTTCGTGCAATTTATATTGCTCAATAAGCTTCTTTTTATCTTCCACAGTTAAAACCACTTTTTTGCCTCCTGTTTTTATCAAATATTTTAATATTACAAGTAATTATACTTCCTGTTTAATAAGTTTTAACCTGTAAGGTTAGCCTTCGCCGGAATGCACTAATTGCTGACAGCTATAGACTTTCAGATAATTAATTTCACAAGGCCAGAAGGAGGAAGGCGTATTAGTTATACGTCAACGACTGATAACACAGTGAAATTATTTATCTGAAAGTCTATATAATCCTAATTAAACACACAGCAGTAATTATATCTATTACTATCTTTTTTGAATTTAAGCACCGCAACGAGATTGTTTTTTGTATCAACAATCTTGATAAAATTTTTTAAATTGTCTGTATTTCGCGGCATAAACTCTTTTGTTGTTAATATAGTGCCGTGCTTTATTTTTTTTGTCAGAAATTCATCCGCTATATGTTCGGGCATATTACGCAAGGCATCTGACATGGATATTATTCTATCATTTATTGCTCCGGTTAAAAATAGCTGTTCCAGTTCTGATAAGTTTACAGCTTCATTAATTGTAAATCCACTGCTTTCGATTCTTCTAAGTTTTTTAAGATGTCCACCGCAGCCAAGTTCCTTACCTATATCTGAACATAGAGTCCTGATATATGTACCTGAAGAACAGCATACCTCAAAACTTATAAAAGGCATATTTATTTTAAATATTTTGTTATACGATATAAAAATATTTCTTGAAGATTTCCTGACAAATTTACCTTTTCTCGCAAGCTTGTATAATGGGACACCTTTGTGCTTTAATGCTGAAAAAGCCGGTGGAACCTGTTCTATCGTTCCTTCAAATTGTCTAAATACAGCTCGAATTGTTTTTTCAGTAAAATTCAGTTCATCACTTGTAGAAATAATCTTTCCGGTGGCATCCTGAGTGTCTGTTTCCACTCCAAGGTGCAGTACAGCTTCATATTTTTTGCTGCCGGTTAAAAAAAATCTGGATAGCTTTGTTGCTTTATTAATACAGCAAAGCAGGACACCTGTTGCTTCCGGATCAAGAGTTCCTGCATGTCCGACTTTTCCGGCCCCGAATAGTTTTTTTATAATGGCCACAACTTTTGCTGAAGTTATATTAGCGGGCTTGTTAATAACTATAACTCCATCTATTTCTTTGTTCATAGGTATAAAAAAAGGTTCAAAGTTCAACAGCAATGTTTAATAGCATTGAATTCGTAGGGGTACCCCTCGTGGGTACCCAGTTCAAAGTTCAACAGCAATGTTCAACATCTGTGTTTTTATATCAGATAGCGTTGACTCAATATTGAATCCTGCGGCTCTGTAATGCCCGCCGCCGCCGAACGAACCGGCTATCATAGCCACATCAACCGTTCCATCAGAACGGAGGCTGACATGGTAATTGTGTGATAATTCATGTATAAGTGCGGCAATTTTAATATTTTCTATACTTTTTGCATAATTGATAAGACCGTTTGAGTCCTCATGCCGCGTTCCGGTTTCATCAAACATGTTTTTTGTTAATATCATTATGGACATTTTACCGTTATCTGAAATTTCAATAGATTCAAGCGCCATATTCAGGAGTTTTATCTGCCCAAGAGAGTATCTGCCATAAACATGCATGGCAACATTATATGGATCAACGCCGGCTTCAACCATTTTTTCACAGATCGCAAAAGCAGATTTGGTAGTATTTGAAAAACGGAACGACCCGGTATCAGTCAAAATACCTGTATATATTGAGGTGGCAATTGCACTGTTAATGGGGAGAGCCATTTCTTTTAACAGGTTGTATATTATCACTGTTGCTGCACATGCAGATGTATCTATAAGATTAAAATTGCCGAATATAGTATTGGTTATATGGTGATCAATATTTATTATTACTGGTATCTTGCTGATAACCGAAGAAAGTTTGCCGATACGCTGGAAATCAGCGCAGTCAAGAATAATGGCGGTATCATAAGTATTTGTTCCCTTAATTTGACGGACAATTCTTTCAACTGACGGTAGAAAACGATATGCAGATGGAATAGGGCTTTCGTTATAAAGAGTTATATTTTTATTCAGTGCTTCGAGAGCAAGTCCCATAGCAATTAATGAGCCTATAGCATCTCCGTCAGGATCTTTGTGAGAAGCAATTATAATATGGTTGCTATTTTTCAGGTGGTTTATTATCTTTTTCATTATCTGTTTTTGTACTTCTGAGCAAATTATCTATGCGTGAAGCATAGTCAAAGGATTCATCATATAAAAATTCGATATCAGGCATATAGCGCAAACCAAGATTGTGGGCGAGAACGCGTCTTACATATCCATGGGCGCTTTTAAAGCCTTTCATTGCCCTCTCCATGTTTTTCGGGGCAGAGGTAGTAAAATATATACGGGCTTTTCTTAAATCATTCGACAACTTGACATCAGTAATTGTAACCATCTCAAGGCGAGGGTCTTTAATATCTTTTTGCAATAAGTCTGATAGAACTTTTTGTATATGGCCGCCAACTCTGTCGGAACGAGGAAATGTTTTCATAAATTAATAATTTCCATTTCAGTATCAACGATCTCAGCCAGACCTGTCCTATCGGCAAGATTAAAAATTTTATCAATACAGGAATTTATCATCATCTGATTATTACCCACTACTGCAAAGCCTATTTCGGCTTTTTTGTGAATGTCATTTGAGCCCACTTCTGCGACCGATACAATAAAATTGTTGCGTATCCTGGCGATAATGGACTTTACAATCTTTCTTTTACTTTTTAATGAGCGGCAGTCATGCAGCCTGAATGTGATAATTCCGATACCGACAACCATTTTCTCACTTTACAAATTGCAAAAAGTTACGCCTTACCACCTGATCCCTGATCCCTGCTTTATTCTTCGACTTCAGGCTTGATCTCTGCAAGATAATAACATTCAATTATATCACCGAGCTTAATATCGTTAAAATTTTCAATACCAATTCCGCATTCATACCCGGTTTGAACTTCTTTTGCATCTTCTTTGAAACGTTTAAGGGAAGAAATCTTGCCTTCATAGGAAACAATACCATCTCTTATAAGGCGGACAAGCTGACCGCGTTCAATTTTTCCATCCGTTACATAGCAACCCGCAATTGTACCGATTTTAGGAACATGAAATACTTCTCTGACCTCTGCTCTCCCATGTATTCGCTCCTCATAGGTTGACTCCATCATGCCAATGATAGCATTCTTGATGTCTTTGATTACATTGTATATGATATTATAAAAACGCATATCAACATTTTCTTCATTAGCAAGTGCCTGTACTTTTGTGCTTGGTCGGACGTTAAAACCTATAATTATGGCGTCAGATACTGCGGCCAAAGAAACATCTGATTCGATAATTGTTCCAGTAGCTGCATGAATAACATTAATGTTAACCTCATTATTAGAAAGCTTTGTCAAAGAATCTCTAAGGGCTTCTATAGAGCCATTCACATCTGCTTTAATGATAAGATTCAGCTTTTTAGTCTCGCCTTCCTCCATTTGTTCAAAAAGTTTTTCAAGACTTAATCTGCTGGTTTTAGATAGATCTTTAGACCTTTGTTTCTGGATTCTGTGAATGCTGACCTGCTTAGCACTTTTATCATCGGCAAGAGCTATAAATTCATCTCCGGCATTAGGTACACCTGTGAGCCCTAAAATTTCAACCGGAATTGAAGGCCCTGCAGCTTCAACATGGTTTCCCCTGTCATTCAACATGGCACGGACTTTGCCGTGGTGTATTCCACATACTATTGCATCGCCTGTGTGGAGAGTGCCTTCCTGTACAAGAAGTGTTGCAACAGCACCCCTCCCCGAGTCTATTTTCGCTTCAACAACATTGCCTTGAGCAAACTTATCCGGATTAGCCTTTAATTCCATCAATTCAGCCTGAAGAAGTATCATCTCAAGCAGTTCCTCTATCCCCTGATTTGTTTTCGCAGAAACATTGACAAATATAGTATCTCCGCCCCACTCTTCAGGGGCAAGCCCTAATTCAGCGATTTCACGCTTAACGCGTTCAGGGTCTGCATTTGCTTTATCTATCTTGTTAATTGCTACAATAATAGGGACTCCCGCAGCTTTTGAATGGTTGATTGCCTCAACGGTCTGAGGCATTACACCATCGTCAGCAGCAACAACCAGTATCACTATATCTGTAACCTTGGCACCTCGAGCACGCATTGCAGTAAAAGCTTCATGGCCCGGAGTATCCAGAAAGACAATTTGCCCCTTATCTGTAGATACGTAGTACGCACCTATATGTTGTGTAATTCCCCCTGCCTCGATTTCCGTCACTTTGGTTTTGCGAATTACATCAAGAAGTGATGTCTTTCCGTGGTCTACATGCCCCATAATGGTAACAACAGGAGGTCTTCCGGTTAGTTTGTCAGGATCGTCTTTTTCAACTTTTAATATAACTTCTTCCTCAAAGGAGGCTCTTTCTACTTCGTAATTAAATTCTGTGGCAATAAGAGAAGCTGTATCAAAGTCAATTGTCTGATTTACGGTAGCCATAACACCCATATCCATAAGGGCCTTAATCATTTCATTGGCCTTTATTCCCATGCGCTTTGCCAGATCAGCCAGAACAATGGCGTCGTCAATTTTGATCCTGCGTTTAATGGCTTTCGGTATTGTAATCTGAGGTTTTTGTGCTTGTACGGCTGCTTTGCTTTTAGCTGTGGCCTTACGTATTTTTCGGCCCCGATGTTCTTTCGGATAAAGGTCTGTCCCTTCAACGACCTCTTTTTTTCTAAAAGAAATTTTCTTTTTGAAGAACTTTTTATCATGGACAGGTTCTTCCTGTTTTTTGTCTTTTTTCCTTTTCTTTTTTTCTTTTGTGGCTAAATCTGTTTGAGCTTTTTCGCTAATTGGCCCCCTTTTTTCTGTTTCGAGTGGTTTTTCAACTTTTGTTTTAAGTTTTTCCACCTTGGGTTGTTCAGTCTCAGGTAGCTTTTCTTTATGTGGTGCCGGCATTTTTATGATCTTTGCCGGCGTCTCTTTTTTGAGCTTCTTTTTTACTTTTGTAGGCTTTTTTAGCTTAGGCAAAGTTACTGTTTCAGCCTTTTTTGCTACATGTGGCTGTTTGGGCTTTTTCTCCTCTTCCACAGAGACTGTTTTCTGAACAGCCTCGTCGGTTTTTTCATCTTTTGCGAGTGCCGCTTTTTCTTCAGCCATGCCTTTTTCCGCATCTTTCTTTTTTACTTTTTCAGGCTTTTCGGTCTTTTTAAGTTCAAGCTCTGCAATGGGGGGTTTTTCTTTTATAATTTTTTCAGATGGTTGTTCATCAGCTGTAATTTTTTCAGGAGGACTTACTATTTCCAGAGGCACCTCTTTTTCAGGAGCTGTTTCAACCGGCACAATTTTTTTACGTCTTCTAATAACAGTCGGTTTTATTCGTGTCACTTCGACAACATCGGTTTTATTGCCGAGAAGATTTGCTTTGACTTCGGCTACTGCTTCATCGTCCAGAGAACTCATATGGCTGTTTACCTTAATAGCCATCTTACTTAACTTTTCAAGTAGTTCCTTGTTCTTTATGTTAAGTTCTCTGGCAAGCTCATATACTCTGATCTTCCCCATCCATCCCCCTTAAGTCGATTGTTTGTAATATAGATTTTCAGATAAATAATTTCACTGCGTTATCAGTCAAAATCTTCGACGACGTATAACTTAGCACG
>Ga0255436_1082_pt1 | contig 13769 bp, 12 predicted proteins | sample ANMaggSSYBR02I10_FD_182655 | JGI IMG/M metagenome (GOLD analysis project Ga0255436, IMG submission 182655) | Sediment cell enrichment communities from methane seep in Santa Monica Basin, California, United Staets - ANME aggregate JGI... | ecosystem: Environmental > Aquatic > Marine > Cold seeps >...
TCAGCCTCTCTTTACTTTACTCCACTATTCCTAACACATTCACATAGAAAAGAAATGGATCCCAACTCCCTAAACAAAGATCAAAATGAACAGTTACAGACTCACCCTTTCTGAGTACACCATCTAAATATTCATCCTTCCTTGGAATTGGAAACATCGCACCTACTCCACCCATGTTCCCATCGGGCAATATTAGCCTGTTTTCTCTTTTTCCACTTTCAATATTTTCTAAGTTTGTAACCTCAACCATTAGCCCCGAAAGAGGTGTGCTGCTTTTGTTTTTCAGCGTTGCTTCAAAGCTAAACTTTCCAACAAAATCGTTCTCAGGTGTGCAACCACATGTTTTATAAGTGGGATCGTAAATCAATGTTATATCGAAATCAACCTGGTCTCTACCAATTACAGTAGTACTTGATACATGGCTGAGTAATAAAGGCATTATGATGGGTGTGATATCATGCGTCCATCTTGAAGGATCAAGGGGGAGGATATCATCTTTGTCATTTACACCATCATCATCGGTATCAGGCTTGACAGGGACTGTATCATAAACGTTTATTTCTTCACCATCATTCAAATTATCTCCATCAGTGTCAGGCTTATTTATATCCGTATCTTTACCTGTGGGATTATTTACAGGGTCATATGGATCGTATGTGCTGCAATCACCATCAACGCAACCCTCATCATAGTCGGTTAAGCCATCGCCATCAGCGTCTAACAAAGATATTCCTTTTACCTGGAAATTGTCAGTTTCATCCAGTTCGTAGACCTCATTGGTTCCGTCTGCAATTGCATAAATTGAATGGAATGAGGCACTGGGTAGAAACGTGCTAAAGCTTGCAACCGCCGACTGGCCAGCTGTTAGGGTTTCGATGAAGTAAGGGTCTGCAATTTCGACAACACCGTGGGGAAGTGGCGAATCAATTTGCAGGTCACCGTTTGCATCTGGATTGCCGTCAAATAACCGGATATTGAAGCGGAACTGAGCTCTTGGGTTTCCCTCCTGATCGATTATTTGGGCAGAATTTCGAACAGTGGCATAGAATTGAAGATTCGCGCTATTACCAGTGGGTATTAAAGAAATCAGTTCGAGGTTGGGCAAAGTGAGTTTTTGCTGAAGTATAATCAAGACTTCATCATCCGTCACCCGTAGTTGGGGCGTGCTTGAAACAAACGCATGCTCTGGTATGTTGGGAAGAATCTGGGTGTAACTGTTCAAGGATTCTCTGCTAAAGGTACTTATTCTGTCTTCTGCAGTGTTCTCGAAATAGTTTGCCAACAAATCAAAAATATCCACGCTGCATTCGGCAGATTTTACATCGCGCTCAACCTCTCTTTCTCCATTGAAAATCAGTTCATAGGCATCTCCGATTCTTCGCAACCCGACTTTGCCCTTTAAGGTTATTTCAACTTCTGCTGTACATTTCTCAATAAAGATACCTAAATCAATGCCAAGCCGTATATTGCTCTTCACTTTGAGGCTCACTATGTTGTTGTCTTTCAAATTAATGTTGGCCTCGTAAGTGTTCCACGAAAATTCAGTGTCAACGCCAAAACCAAACTTTTCCTTTTGTTCAACTTTTTTGTAGTCCAAAGCTTTCGTATCCAAAAGGGCTTGTAAGCCTTCATTAATAGATGTCTCGGGAATCCTCAGGATCAGTCCTGCTCTTGATCCCGGGCCCGCAGGCTCAACGCGTACGTTGTCAATGACTGGCCCCCCCTCCAGCCCCAAAGTGAGGCTTTTGAAACCAAGGTTTGTTTCTGTATGATTTGCTGTGAAAATGAAGGATTGCTCTTCATAACCCATGTCGCTATGGTTGTGACCAGTGATGTCAAATGCGAAATCAGCAAAATCACTGGCTGCGGACACACGCAGCTCCTTGATCGGAGAGGCTTCTGTAGAAAAGGGGTTTCCAGCCATGTCAAATTGCACCACATAGCGCGTGCCAACTACCGTCGGGAACGTCTGGAAAATTAACCCTGGGCCTTCCCCATTCAAGTCAATGCTTACCACACCGTTAGACGCATCCCACTTACCAGAACGGACAAAGCGTACGGGTCTTGAGATATCCCAGTGAGTAAGAAGAGTTGTGCCGAATGGCAAAATGGTGTCACCAGAGCACGTGGCGCATCCCTCCTCAAAACCTCCATTCCTGATGATGTTGGACTGGGCCTGCACAGCGCTGGTGGATAAAAGTAAGCCACATACCATCGCAAATAAGGCGTATCGGGTCTTGGAGATATTCAAGAACTTGATGTTGTGGAAAAATTCCAGTAAACGAGACAAAAATGCCATGATGCTCCTCATCATAAGACCCTCCACTACTCCAGAAGCTGCCAGTCCGCATCTGGGCCGGCTCCAGAAAACCTCCGTCCTTCGATAAAAAAGTTGTACCCGGTATCGAGCCATACAAATATCAAGTGAGTCATCTCAGGAGAAATGGGACTGCCATGAATATCGTATTCTATTGTATCCCTATCCCAAGTAGTTATATAATACCCACTTTTTTCAATTATGCCGGTGTCTATCAGGGTAAAACAATATGGAAGGCGCTTAAGCGGAATAGGCCCTTCGCATCCTTCTATCCTGGGGTATTGTTGGTATGGTTTGCCCCCCGGCACAAACATTACTATATACCTGATTTTAACCCGAATATTACTTTCTATCTTTATATCTACCGTAGTTTGGTTTCGTTTTATATAGAACCTGAATTGGGGCGGGTGGCTATCTGACAATATGTTCACCACTAACCTAAGTCTGTCGTCCAATATTTTGGTAGGGCCTTCGTAAATGTCATCTACTTTAATGTCTATATCATCCGGAATGCGGCCAGACAGTGCATCATATGGCCGCCCATTGTAAATAACAAAATCCTTTCTTAATACTGAAATGAGCATGGTTTCTAACCATCCTGGTAGTCCAGGGATAAGGATAGAATCAGGGACGATTTCGACTTTTGCTAGTACATTTTCACTATTGGCGTTAAATTCGACCGTAGCTTTCGTTTCGAGAACCTTCTTATATTGCTTTTCGAGTTCGCCAAAATCAGGGAAGGTAGCTCTTAGATGTGCATGTAAAGGAAGGCTCATAAGCAATACATTTCCGCTGCTCCTTTTTTCAATCCGAAGCTTGGGCTTTCCGTACCATAAGGTATAGGCTATGGTATTGTTTTCAATGGTTAGAGGAGTTGTTGGTAGCGCATTTACAAGACTAGCAGTTGTAACAAGAGAATCCTTAAGCTGAATGAGCTTTTTGTCAATGTACCTTCGGATTATGCCTTTTAGGGGCGGTGGAAGATTTTTATCAAGAAAGTGGATTTGACCTGCTGCAAATCTTAGACCTCCTTCGTCCTTTAACCCTAATCTAATCCGTACCCATCTGTTAACAGGCTTTGGTTGACCACCGATTGTGTATTTCCCAGAAACGTACATCTCCACCTCCACATAAAGATTTCCCATGTAAATATCAATATTATCAGATGTCGGTTGATGCATGATCAGGTCAACCTTAAAATCACCACACACGTCACGCCTGCCAGCAGAAAGAACTGCAGTCTCCGAATAATACGTTGTTGCAAGAAGCTCATTGGCTGCGTCTAGGGTGATGTCAAAAGATGTTGACATTCGATGAAGTCCGGCAAAGATGGGGGAAGGAACGGCGAACAAGAATACAGCTATGAGGAGGAATATGTCCCTGCCTTTGGTAATTTGTGGGAAAAATTTAGTTGGCTGTCCAGTCATACTTACCTCACATGATGATAACCTAATAAATAATTGGTTCTTAATACACAGAACAGTCACACAAGCATTTTTAATTGCAATTTCTACTGGATCCAGTGTAGGACAATTGTGGACATTCGCTAGTAATCTGCTATAATAACCTAATATTACAAGATGTTATCTTGTTGCAAAGTTTCCGTTAATATAGCTCAACTGAAAATATATTTCCTATAAAGGGCTGCCCAATTCCTTGTGCTGCCTCAACTATATTCATCGAAAAGAACACATAAACTTGTTTTCCAGTAGTCTGGGCGCTTAATAACATAGCGATCCATGCATTTCTTGCTGCCATTTCCATTGCATTTGTTGCTGGACCAGCTTTGATATATTTTTTGAAATCTGGACTGGGCAAAAAATCATCATTGTCCCCATATATTACGAAAGAATCCTTATATATTGACAGAATATAATTGTCGCCCCCCGCATCCTTGCCAGGGAAAAGGATACTGGAAAAAGCGAAGCTATAACCGGGAAATAAAACAATAATTGCCAGAATTAAAAAAAAGCGTTTCATTTTGTCCTCCTTAACATCAGAAAATTGATCCGTTCATGTTGATTTATAATCTAACGGGAGCACCCGCAGTTTCTGACTAAAAACTATTTGCCTTTTACTATTATGCAATCAAGATTATTTCTCCCCCTTCGCAAACTCCGAAGGGTCAAATTCAAACTTAAATGGCTCCGGACGTGGTGACTTCTCGCTTAGAGCTTCTTTTCTTGCTGCGGTTTTAGGTTTTGCCAATCTTTTTTCTTCCTTAATTGTGGACACCGCAGTTCCCTTCCCCTCTGGCAAGAGTACTATCTTGGTGATTTTTCCTCCCTCTTTCTCTGAATTCCATACGTAAGCATAACTGGTCCTTAATTTCTTTACGGCATCTTCCAGAGAGAGCTTGTCAAAGCGTATGGTAATCTTCTCCTCCTCAGAGATAGCAGCAACCACTTCGATTTTCATCCTACGACCGATCTCTTCTGTAATCTCTTTTAATGAAGCATCCTTTGCAGTTAAAGAGATAAGACTATCTTTTATTGTGAGGACAAAATCAGCTCTGCTTTCTGCTTTCACTTCGGATTTCTTGTCAGCCTCTTCTCCAAATAGAAAATTCGGAGTTATTAGCAAAAATATCAAGAGAATACTAACTAAGAAAAGTTCTTCTACCCCCCTCTTTCCATTGCACATATCCATACATCACCTCCTTAAGATTCATTCCAACAGATTGGAAATTTACCCTCCCCCCCTTACTCCTGGCTTTTTCCCGCCAGGGGAGAGGAAGTTTTCTTCTTTCTACGCTGTTAGTTCTCTGTTCCTAATACATTCACAAAGAAACGTATGTTTGCATGTTTTGTGGAAAAAGTGTCAAGTGAACAAGTGAACCTGCTTGGTTCAACCGTCATTTTTCTTGCTTTGATGGAGTTCTATAGACTTTCAGATGATTAATTTCACAAGGCCAGAAGGAGGAAGGCGTATTAGTTATACGTCGACGACTCATAACACAGTGAAATTATTTATCTAAAAGTCTATATGAAGAAGTTCAGCTCAGCAGTAACTACAACGTTCGGAGTTTCTACATCTGCAACTTGAACTTGAAATGTGAAGGCTTCTATTGATAGTTAATTTCGTTTCAAGCGAATAGAATCGTAATCCCTTGAAATGCTCGCATAATATGTAGTATAATTGCCTGAAAAAATCATATTTCTATTCTGATAACTTAATAAAGTGCGAAAAGCATTTTGCTTTTCATTTAACATGCGAAAAGTTACAGATAGGTTACAGATTCGGGAAAAAATGAAAATTTTATGATTTTTTTTCAGAAAGGAGGGATTTGCGTATGGCTTCGGTCTTGGGGGAAGGCTCAATCCCGAGGGTTGCGAAAAGTATCTTCCTGCCGCGGTTATAAACCGATATGGCCTCAGCCAGTTGGCCAAGCCGATGATAGCAGGCCATAATGCGTCGGTAAAACTCCTCAGCAAGGTCGTCTACTTCAAGACCTCGCCGATAACATTCCACAGCTTTTTCATATTGTCCGCTCATTTCCCAGTGATGCCCAAGCTTATTCACACACCGAATGAACTTTTGTCCAAGATGTTCGCGAAGTGAGATTGTCCAGATCTCCCCGTTTTCATCGGGTAGAAAGGGTCCATGGTAAATATTGATGGCTCTTTGGGTCAATTCAATAGCTTTAGTTATATCTATTTCCGATGAAGCTTTTTTCCACATGGCATCGGCTTGCCCGAAAATGCGTTCAAACGCCCATACATCGACCCAGCAGTATCTTTGATCCAGTGTCATGCATCCATCCCGAAGCTCGACAGTCGCATGATGGCCGATTAACTTGCGAAGGCGGTGGAGGGTAGTCGCAAAAGATGTGTGCGCTATATCGCCGTTAGTATCAGGCCAAAGGATATCGCTTATCTGGTATTCTCGAACCCTTCTGCCTCCAAGGGCAATCAAAGCCTTAAGCATTATCAGAGGCTTTTGTGGACACTTTCTCGAGAATCTGACCGGTTTCTCATCTTTTACTAAGGCAAACCGTCCCAAGGTGTATATTCTCAATGCCATTGGTTATTTCGTCCCTGTTCCTTAAACCTAAATTGAGCGATTTTTTACTCGATCTGCGCCGATCTCTTGCGCATAAAGGCTTCGCAAAAATCCTCTACATATCCACGGGTATGCCTGCGGTTTTTGCAAATCCTTATGCATCAATATCTCAACACATATCTTCGCAAAAAATCGCTCAACTTAGGTTAAATAAATCGCCTTTATCTTAGAGATCGCTTAGCATCTGAGCCTCTATTAACGGCAGGGACGCCGTTTCCTACAAACCTATGGCTTTTAGTATCTGAGTTCAAACTCATAATAGTCACCTTTATAGTCTTCCAATTTTACATCCACTTTTTTAACATCAGCAAGGCGCGGGCCGTTCTTGCACCATTCAAGAATTGAGTTTACATTTTCTTCATTACCTTCAAAAACGGCTTCAACTGTCCCATCTCTTCTGTTTCTTACCCATCCAAAAACCTCGCAGCTATCTGCCGCGCGTTTTGTTTCCATTCTAAAAAAAACTCCTTGGACTCTGCCGCTTATTATTGCATGAACTCTTATCTTTTTTGACATATTAGCCTCTAAAATGCCGATTCCCGTCCATTGAATTATTTTTGCGCCTGACTATTTCCTGAAGCATCCTGAATAATATTCATGCCTATGTAAATATAATGAAGGCCTGATATTATTGTAAGCCCGGCCGTGAGCCAGTATAGTGACAATTGAATCATATAAAAATCGGGGAACTTTGGATTGAGAAGGACTAAAAAGACAGTGGAAAGCTGGGCAACGGTAGTACATTTACTGGCAATACTCGGCTTTACATCAAAATTAATATTAGTCATTGCAAAAATAGTAACTCCCAGCAGTATCAAAATATCACGACTTATTACAATAACCGTCAGCCAGCCAGGTACTATTTTAAGAATTGCCAGGCTTACAAAAGCCGAAGCTAAAAGGAGCTTATCTGCTATAGGATCAAGGTAAGCCCCTAACGCAGTGTGCTGGTTAAAATATCTTGCAAAAAGTCCGTCTAAAGCGTCGCTTATAGCAGCTATGGTAAAGGTCAAAAGAGCAAATGATAATAAATCTTTCAGCAGAAAAATAACAAAAATAGGAATCAGCAGTATTCTGATAACAGTTAAACTATTAGGAATGTTTATAGTCAATTTATTTTAGCTCGAAACAAGTCTGATTCTTAAATGGCTTTGAGAGATTTCATATATATTAATACCAAACGATTCAAAATTCTTCAACATCAAGGCATCTGCAAGCTCCTTTGCATTTCCCTGAAAATCCACAACTATTGTTGCCTCATCGGCTTTCATTTCGCTTGTCTGTAATGAATCAACACCAGGTATTTCGCTCAATTCAGCGCGAAAAATGACAAAGTTTGATAAAGCTCTAGTGCCCTCAACAATGATCACAAGAGTTGTAATGCTCTTTTTAACCTCTTCATGCCATTTCATGGTTATCTGTGAAGCCAGGTCGCTGCCTGAGAGATATCCTGCATTAGAAAGAGCATCCCTTGAACCGGCAATATTATCTTTATTAACCGATACCACTGTCCGGGTGGTAGAAGCAATTTCTTCGCCTGTGTCTGTTCTTAAGGCACGGGCAAGCATAGTGCCTTTAAATGATTTTATATCTCCTCCCATAGTGTTTGGAGCTATATCTGCTTTAGAATTTCCTACTATTACCACATCTGCCTGCAAAACAGCTCCCAGGCTCACAGCATCCTGATTGCTGAGATCAGCTTTATCTTTTAAAGTTTCAAATTCTTCATTTAATACTAACTTTTTTTGATCAATTACAGAGAACCCATTTTCCAACATCTTCTCGGTCATGGCAATCTCTGTATAACCTTTAAAAAAAGTTAAATCTTCCGACCACCAGTAACGTGGCGAGATGTCGCTAAAATTTTGCTCTGCAATAAAAAAAAGAATTTCAGGCAAGTTTTTTTTGCAAACCTTTATGCCTGCGTTCATCAACTGCTGCTCGATTACAGAGGTTGATACCGTCGCCTGAACAAGTACTCTGTATGTTCTTCCGGATTTTAATTCCGTAAGGACTTTGTAGTCTGCAACGAATTCTGAAGAGTTATCATAGAGAATTTTATTTAATGTTTCAAAATTCTGTATCATCGACTCAATGGGCAAAAGGTCCGCAACAGCAAACTCAACCGCAGAAACCAGGCTGTTTTTAATCGCCCGATCCCTCGCTTTTGCAACATCACCACCTTGAATTGCGCCCGTTCCTATTACCTCAATGATTTTTTCCGAAGCATTTTCCTCAGCACTAACAATAGCTGATAAGTTTGCGGCAACTGCAAGTATAAAAATTATAAGAAACGATTTTTTAATCAATGAAAAAAGATACATGTATTAAGCCTTACGAATCAGAGCATAATCTGCTATATTTAAAAGTAACTCTTTTGTTTCAGAAGATTCAAAGAATAGAATAGAGTTTTTCGCCTTTTCAATATATTTTGATGCAAGTTTTTTTGTATATTCAAGCCCACCGCATTTTTCTAATAATCCTATCAATATTTCAAAATCATTAAAAGAAAAAATTTTATCGGTAACTATTTTTTCCATAATAATCCTATCTTCAGGATTAACTTCTTTTAAAGAATATATTACAGGAAGTGTAAGTTTTCCTTCTTTCAGGTCTGTTCCGATCTCCTTCCCAAGAATGCTTGTAGCCGATGTATAGTCAAGCAGATCATCCGCCATCTGAAAAGCAATCCCCAGATTAAAGCCGTATTCTGAAAGGGCTGTTTCCTCTCTTTCCGAAGCACTTGCAATGAGGGCGCCTGTCCAGCATGCTCCCTGCATGAGCACAGCGGTCTTGCGCCGGATTATTTCCACATACTCATCTTCAGTAAGGTCTAAATTTCCCATTCTAATTAACTGGTGTATTTCTCCCTGGGACATATCCTCGGTAATTTTTGTAATAATTTTAATTACCTTGGGAAGCCCGGTTTCAGCCGCAATTGAGAGAGAACGCCCTAAAAGGAAATCTCCCGTCAGAACTGCAATAGGATTTCCCCATATTGAATGCGCTACAGGTTTCCCTCTCCGCAGAGTTGCCCCATCAACAAGATCGTCATGCAGCAAGGTGGCGGCATGTAAATATTCAAAAATTGTGGAATAAGTTTTATCCATATTTCCTTTATAACCACAAATTCTTGCCGAAAGAATCGTCAGCAGGGGCCTTAATCTTTTGCCTCCTGAAAATAATATATGACTTGCCACTTCTGCAACCAGATCAAGATACGGACTTAAATTCTGTTTAAGTGCGTGTTCAATTTCCGCAAGATCTTCACTTGCCATGGAAAGTATTTTATTTTTCAGGTCGCTCACACTGTTTTCCCAGCCAGATCATATTCAAAAGCATCTGTAATCTTTATGCCGGCAAATCTGCCAGGCTGCAACTGATTTGAATTAATATATGTAATTCCATCTACTTCCGGAGCCTGAAAATATGTTCGGCCGACAAATAGATTGTCTTCTGATTTCTCATCCACCAGAATGTTCAGAACTCTTCCTATGTGTTTTTGGTTATTTTTCAAAGATATATCTGCCTGGCGAGACATTAGCCGATCATGTCTTTTTTTTGCTGTGTTTTTCGGAACATGGTTAGAAAGTCTGTGAGACGGCAGATCGTCAGAATCAGAATATATAAAAACACCAAGATGATCGAAACAAATATTTTCTGCAAAATCAAACAACTGTTGAAAGTCCTTGTCTGTTTCTCCAGGAAAGCCCACTATAGCTGTTGTTCGCAGTGCGCAATCAGGTGCTGTTTCTCTGATCTTTTCAAACAACCTGTATAAGTCATCACGTGTATATTTTCTATGCATTCTTTTTAAAACAGAACTACTGACATGCTGTACCGGAATGTCAAAATAAGTGCAAATATTATCGTATTTCGCAACAGTTTTTATAATTGATTCATCTATGCTTTCCGGATGTCCATACATAAGCCTTATCCACACATCATCAGATATATCTGAAATACTTTCAAGCAGTCTGCTTAAATCAAGGGACATATTTAGATCTTTACCATAGCTCGTTGTATCCTGCGCAACAATTATCAGTTCTTTTACGCCAGACAGAACAAGCGAACGCGCTTCTGCGATAATATCTTCATGATTGCGGCTTTTGTATTTCCCCCGCAGCCTGGGAATAATACAATATGTACAATGCCTGCTGCATCCTTCCGCAATTTTGATGTAGGCGATATGGGATGAACTTCGAATCCTGCGCTCTTCTTTACCCTGCATTGATAATAAATTGGGATCTGGGAGAAGACATTTTGAAAAATCTGAAGAACCATTGACTGCCTGGACAATTCTGTCAAAAGCACCTGTACCCAAGAAGATATCAACCTCCGGCAGGGCATGTACTATTTCTTCTCTGAAACGTTCGGGAAGGCATCCTGTAACAACGAGGTGTCGGCAAGTTCCGGTCTCTTTAAACTTTGCAAGCTCAAGGATGGTATCTATTGATTCATTGACTGCCGGTTCAATAAAGCTACAGGTATTAACAATAATTATCTCTGCTTCAGCAGGATCATCTGTAATTACCCAACCTGCGTTAACAAGACGTCCAAGCATAACCTCGCTATCAATAAGATTTTTTGCGCAACCTAAACTTACCAAATGCAGCTTCATTTAAAACACGACGGGACAAAAGGTAACGGTAGGGGCGATCCTTGTGATCGCCCTGATTGGGGCGAATACAAGATCCGCCCCTACTTTTATTTTTTTAATTTTTTTATCTCCTCTGTAATTAAAGGGATATATTCAAATAAATCGCCGACAATACCGTAATCAGCCTTTGAAAATATAGGCGCTTCAGCATCCTTGTTTACAGCAACAATAACTTTTGATGTGGACATGCCTGCGAGATGCTGTATGGCCCCGGATATTCCACAGGCAATATAAAGATTGGGTGAAACAACCTTGCCTGTTTGTCCAATCTGGTCTGAAGCAGCTCGCCATCCCTCATCAACTACAGATCGCGATGCACCCACAGCACCACCCAGCAATTCCGCCAATTCTTCTATCACAGAAAAATCAGCTCCTCCCATTCCTCTGCCGCCAGATACAACTACATCCGCTTCTGTAAGCTCAACCTTGTCTGTATCCAATTGCTTTTCAACAAATATCAGATCGGTTTTACCCACATCTATATCGAGTTTCTCTATTTCTCCGGCTCCGGATGATTTAACAATGCTCATCGCATTGGGCCGAACAGCAACAATCTGCGGCTTTCCCTCTAGTGCCAAATCAGCCAGGATTTTTCCCCCGTACATTGGGCGTGTAGCAATAATATTTCCATTCTCAACACGAATATTCACACAATCTACAGCCAGTGGAGCATTAAGACGCGCGGATAGACGCGCAGAAAGATCCTTCCCTTGAGAGGACGCACCCATAATCAGCACAGACGGATTTTCTTTGTTTACAATATCAGCGACTACATTAGTATATGCATCGGTCATATATTCACTTAAAGCCTGATTATCGACAATAATTATTCTGTCTGCTCCATATTTTCCGGGTTCATTAGAGATATTTTCTATGCCTGATCCCAGTACGACTGCTGTAAGATTACAATCCAGATTTTCAGCTAAACGTTTACCCTCACTTAAAGCCTCGTATGCAACTTTTCGGAAAACGCCTTCTGATTGTTCGGTTATTGCAATTACTCCATTTGACATGTTTATCTCCTGATTTAACATTAAGCGATTAGCTGTTAGCAATTAGCTTTTAGCTTAAAAAATCAAACAGATAACAGATTCAGCTAATGGCTAATGGCTAATGGCTAATGGCTATTTTTGGTTTAAATAACCTTTGCCTCCTTATGAAGAACATTGACAAGTTCTGCAGCAATTGACCGGGAAGAATCTCCTTTAATAATTCTTCCCCCCTCTCTCTCAGGAGGAAGTTTCATCGCCAAAACCTTTGCCTTTGGTTCACCAATCTCTGAAGCATCAATCCCTATATCTGAAAGAGACTTAATATCCAGGGGCTTTTTTTTTGCCTTCATGATTCCCGGAAGAGAAGCATAGCGCGGCTCATTCAGCCCTTTCTGCGTTGTAAAAAGAGCCGGCAATGGAGCCTCAAGCACTACGGTTCCTCCTTCGACAGTCCGGTAACATCTGATCTTTCCGTTAGTTATTTTTTGTTTTATAATTAGAGAAATATTTGGGATACTTAAAAATTCCGCTACAGCAGTGCCGACTTGAAAATTATCATCATCAACAGCTCGCTGTCCGGCAATAATAAGATCAAACTTTATATTTTTCAAGGCTGCCGCAAGAATGCGTGCGATGCCCAGTCCATCACATTTATCTGCTGCCGGACTTTTTATCAGGATCCCCTTGTCTGCTCCCATTGCCAAAGCGGTTCTTATTGCCTCAACCGATCTTTCCTGACCCGCAGAAATAATCGTAACTGTGCCTCCATGCGCGGACCTTATACGAAGAGCTTCTTCAACCGCATATTCATCATAGGGGTTAATTACCCACTTGATGTCTTCAGTTTTTATGGATACTCCGTCATCGGCAATTCCGATAAATGATTCTGTAGCCGGAACCTGCTTCAATAATACTATAATTTCCACTTTCCATATCCTTTCGTTCTGATTTATAATTATGAATTTTGACTCATAACTTTCAACCAGTTTGGAGTATTACGCTATTAAAATGACAGACAACTTCTTTAAATGATTAAATTTTTTTGATTTATCACACTTTACCTGACAAGTAAAGTTACTTCGTTATAAAAAGCTGTATGTATTTTGAATTTAGATCTTTTTTTGAAACCGAACCATATTCGCTTTCAATCTCGCTGAAAAGATTTTCCATTGTCTGCCCAAGTTCCATGCTAATATCATAAGGGTCAAGACCTGTTTTTTCTGAAAGCCATTTTAAAAAAGATTTTTTCATTAATATGTTTATTTTGTGCGGCTTTTCGCCGGTTGCCCAGAGATTATCAAAAAATATCTTAAACTCATCAATATTAAGCGGGACAAGAACATCTGAAAGACCAAGATGATATCTTGCCCAGAGAGTCAACACTAAATTTTTATAGGTAAGTGAACCACTATAAGGGGGGACAAGATTTACTGTTATATGAGAAAGAAGTCTGTCAAAAGCTATAACTTCATTTAATACTTTTTCAGTATACTTAATATCTTCAATAGAATAAAATTCCCTGTACAGCAAGCCTGTCTTGTAATTGTCATAATAAAGCGGCCTCTTTATCAATAGCCCACCCAGAACACCTATCCAATCCTCTCCCCAAAAGCTTAGAGGCAGTCTGTTTTTTTCAAACCAGCTAATTTTGCGCCATTTTTCAGCCCGCCATTTAAGCTCCAGGACAAGTCCGTACCCCACCCTGAAAATCTGGGAAAGCGGAAACCTCTGGATCAAT
>Ga0255436_1096_pt1 | contig 12649 bp, 10 predicted proteins | sample ANMaggSSYBR02I10_FD_182655 | JGI IMG/M metagenome (GOLD analysis project Ga0255436, IMG submission 182655) | Sediment cell enrichment communities from methane seep in Santa Monica Basin, California, United Staets - ANME aggregate JGI... | ecosystem: Environmental > Aquatic > Marine > Cold seeps >...
CTGTTGATTGGCTTGATACGGAGGCCGATAACAGTATGCTGGAAGACGACAGCCTGTTCAATGTATTTGACCTGAACGGTAATAACGTCTTTGGCACAATATCCACCCTGGCTAACATTCATTCCCACTACATGGGCGCTGGTATTGATACATTGTCCTCTTATGAGTATACGGGGCGCATGAGGGTGACATCTGCCGACAGTGATATTGGAGTGACCTTTTTTAGCCAGTATCCGCAAGTTGATGCTTATTACCGTCTGCGCAGGCATACCGATACCGACAACTCCTTCCACATAGCTCCACATGGCACGAGTATAACCGGCGGAACCACGGACACAGGCGTGGTTCCACTATCGGATGTCTGGTATCGCTTCAGTATCCTGGTGGTGGATACCGGAACACGCACGGTGATCAGAGCCAAAGTTTGGCAAGATGGTACGGCTGAACCTTCGGTTTGGCAGGTGGATGCCTATGATGACAGCGCAACCCGGCTGACTTTCGGAACAATAGGCGTGTGGAGTTCCACATCTGGTATCAAGTACTGGGATGATCTGTTAGTGGATTATTGGTCCCCAGGTAGTGATGGCCCCACCATTGACATATGGTACGGCCTGGAGCAAAGATTCGGTCACATCGGAATACCGCAACGGTGGGTGAACATTCTTGGCAACGTCTTAGATTTTGACGGAGTCGAGTTCCTTACGTACTGGTTGAACGATGGACCTGAACTTCCCCTGAACATCGGTCCTACAGACTACCGGTTAGCCGATGAAGGTGATTTTAACATCGAAATCGCTATCGAAGATTTGGAAGTATGGCCGAATCAAAACCAGGTGGTGATTCGAGCGATAGACATTTACGGTAACGAGACCTTCGAGACGATCATAGTTAATTATGAAGTCGGTAATGTATGGCCCGAAAACTACACGATTGATTGGAGTTCCGTATCGTCTATCCAGGATGTTGCCCAGATCGTAGATGGCCTCTGGTCGCTGGGAACGGACAGCATCCAGGCGGAACAACTAGCATATGACAGACTGGTCGCAGTCGGTGACGTGTCTTGGGATAACTACGAGGTGACAGTTCCAATTACTGTCTACGGCATCGAAGAAACCTACGGTCCGCCGGGTGGTGGGCCAACCTTGGGCTTTGTCGTCAGGTGGCTTGGGCATGAGGACGACGGGTATCAGCCGAGCGTGCAATGGTGGCCGGTGGGTATCGTAGGGGCATATCTATGGCGGCAGGACTATGAGAGGTTTGTGCTGGTAGATAATTACTACAGGGTTGAGGACATCGGTGGGCTGCAGCTTCAATTCGATGTTGAATACATATTCAAACTCAGGGCTGAAACGAATACATACTATAGTGTATACAGCTTGAAGGTCTGGCTTGCGGACCAGTCCGAACCCGATGATTGGACGCTAATTGCTTCTGAATCGGTATCAACTGATCAGACAGTGGGATCAGTCCTGCTTGTCTCGCAGTTTGTGGAGGCGAGCTTTGGCAACGTTACTATCGTGTCCCTTGATTAAGGGCTCTGTCAAAAAATAACTTGGCATTTTTGCATTCCAACTTTACCATATCTTTAACCGACCATCATTCACACCTGATCTTAATAAAATCGGCCTCGAAATAGCTCGCTATTCCTGCTGAGGAAAGCAGGTATGTTAAACCTTAATACAAGATCAACAAAGTGTAAACTACTTTTGACTTATCGTGAAGGATGCCAAAATTCTTAACATAAAGGAACAATTATGAAAAGCGAATATCTGCTCGAATTATGGCGTTACCGGGAATTGTTCTATTTTTTGGTATGGCGAAACCTGAAGGTTCGTTATAAACAAACCATACTTGGAGCATCCTGGGCAATCATTCAACCGGTTTTCACCATGATTGTATTCACTCTTTTTTTTGGTCGACTGGCTAAGATTCCAAGTGACGGGATTCCATATCCGGTTTTTTCATACTGTGCGCTGCTCCCTTGGACATATTTTTCTACCACACTTACACAATCTGGGAATAGTCTGGTCGGGAATAAAAATCTAATCACAAAGATATACTTTCCCAGAGTGACTATTCCAGCCTCATATGCATTAAGCGGTTTGCTTGACCTTGGTTTAGCTTCCGTCGTTCTTTTAGGCATGATGGCATACTATCAGATCCAGATTAGTTGGGGTTTGTTGTTGTTACCCTTTTTAGTCTTACTCCTAGTATTGCTCGTCCTTGGAGTTGGGATGATATTTTCGTCCTTGAATGTTAGATACCGGGATATTAAATATTGTTTACCTTTTATCATTCAGATATGGCTTTTCATTACGCCCGTTATTTATCCCACTAGTTTTCTTCCCGAACGGTTTCGGATATTGATTGCATTCAACCCGACGTGCGGCATCATAGAAGCTTTTCGAGCTTCTCTTCTTCCGACACGAGACGTTGACTGGCATTTGCTGGGCATTTCGGTACTGATGACTTTGCTTATCTTTACATCAGGCATACTGTACTTTAGAAAGACTGAAAAGGACTTTGCTGACATTATTTAGTGTCCGAACGAAAACTAGAAAATTTTTTCAAGTTCAAGGAAGGTGTAAATTTTAACCGCGGGAATACATTGAGTATTTTGAGGATTAAAATTTAAGCCTGACGCAGAAATTGGGAAAATTAGCAGTTTTCGTTCAGGCACTATTTAGGCATTCGCTGAGGGATCTTATGGCACATTCTATCATTGTGGAAAATTTATCTAAGCAGTACCGGATCGGTGAATTGCATCGCGAAACTACGCTGTCCGAGACCCTGATTCATACCCTAACGCAGCTCTTTAAGAGAAAGCGAAAAGAAACGATATGGGCGCTGAAAGATGTTTCCTTCAAAATCAACGCGGGAGAAGTTCTTGGAATCATTGGGCGGAATGGCTCTGGGAAAAGCACTGTGTTAAAGGTGCTCGCAAAAATTACTTATCCTACTTCAGGAACAACGAAAGTCTTGGGCCGGGTCGCTTCTCTTTTGGAAGTGGGTACTGGTTTCCATGAAGAGTTAACCGGACGAGAAAACATTTACTTAAACGGTTCAATTTTGGGAATGACGAAACGTGAGACAGATGCGAAATTAGATGAGATTATTGACTTTTCTGGCGTGGAAAAGTTTGTCGATACACCCATTAAGCGTTATTCCTCGGGCATGCGTTTACGATTAGGCTTTGCTGTAGCCGCTCACTTGGATACTGAGGTATTGCTTGTAGATGAAATATTGGCGGTTGGCGATGCGGAGTTTCAAAAAAAATGTTTAAAAACGATGGGCAATCTCAGCGGGACCGGTAGAACAGTACTCTTCGTTTCCCACAATATGGAAGCAATTAAAAACCTCTGTCAACGTGTAATCTGGATAGACAATGGAAAGGTTCGACAAGACGGGGAACCCAGAGAAGTCATCAAAGACTATATGTCCTCTTTTATTGGTATGCATCAACCAGCACATGGTTTTGCGCATATAACGAATCGAGGTGGCAATGGCGACATTCGATACAACAGAATCGAATTTCTGAGTTCGGATAAGCAGCCCCTAAAAGCCGCTTATAGTGGAAACAGTTTTGTTGCGAGACTCTATTATTATGCTGAAAAACAGATTCCAAGTCCCCACTTCGGTCTTGAGCTATTTACAGAACTTGGGACAAAAATTACCTCATTTAATACATGGACCTCAGGTTTTGAAGTACCCTTCCTGCCTCCGGGAAACGGCTATATTGACCTTGAAGTAGAGTCACTCAATATCTCTGCTGGTCGTTACTATATCTCGCTTTGGCTGGCGAGTTCGGGAAACCTGTGGTATGATAGTTTAGAGCAATGTGCGGTATTGGACGTCGAACCATCGGATTTTTACAAATCAGGTAGAGAAATAAAGCGCCAGCATACACATCTCTTCGGGATCGTTCTTTTCCCATGCAAGTGGAACCTAAAGGGTGAAAGTCCAAAATGATGATTCACACAGATCCAATGGTCAGCATCGGTCTACCTGTTTATAATGGTGAGAGGTACATTTCTGAAGAGATCGAATCGCTTCTCAACCAGACATTCCACGACTTCGAGATCATCATTTGCGACAACGCCTCTACGGACGGAACCGAGGCGATCTGTCGAAGCTATGGGAGTAGTGACACGCGTATCCGCTACTACCGAAATTCCCAAAATATTGGAGCGGCAGCTAATTTCAATCGGACGTTCGGGCTTGCATCCGGGAAATACTTTAAGTGGGCCGCACACGACGACCTTCATGCTCCTGATTTTTTGTTGAGGTGCGTTGAGATGCTGGATAAAGACCCTTCGGTGGTTTTGTGCCATTCTGAGGTGCAATTTATTGATGAATCTGGGCGGTATATTAAGAATCCTGATCGGTTTCTGCCGGATGCCAGTTCTCCAGAAGCCCATGTCCGTTTTTCTGAGCTAATTCGTATGGTTCACTGGTGCCTGGATATTTTTGGGCTTATGCGGAGTGATGCATTGAAGCGGACTCCGCTTATTTCAAATTACGTGGGGTCCGACAGAAATACATTGGTCATATTGGCTCTCCTCGGCCGGTTCCATCGGGTACCTGAGTGCCTGTTCTTCAACAGAGAGCACGCCGAGCGCTCGGTGAGAAAAACTCGGCCCGCTTTCCGAGCAGCATGGTTTGACCCAAAAAATCGAAATCGTATTTCGCTTCCTCGCTGGAGAATCTTATTTGAATACATCAAATCTCTGAGCGCCGTGGAGCTACCTGTGAAACAGAAAATGGCTTGCTGGCAACATCTATTCCGGTGGCCGGGAGGGCATTCCCGGCTACTGAAAAAAGATGTGAGGCTTGCCTCAAAAAGCGTTATCACTCGTCTCTATAAAGTATAGAGATCAGGATGGTCCTATTATGATAAAATATGCTCCAAGAAAGCCCTTGAAAAGCCAGTTGAGAAGGTTCATTTTAAATCTCAAATTCCAGTTGCATGATACCGATTTTCAAAATGGCAATATGCTCTTCTTTGTCACAGGCCGAGGCAAATCCGGCACAACATGGATGGCAGAATTGCTTACAACTCATCCCTCACTCTTCTGTGACTCCGCGGAAAACTTTGGATTTCATCAGGATTTTCAGTTCCAGCACCTTGCCGATTGGCCTGAATTTTTATTTGACGGGGTTGAAGCTAACATAACGAAAAAAACCTGGAAGTTAATCAAGAATGGTTTGATTACAAACCTCAGGAATAAATGTAACAAATTGTCGGCTCAAAAATTGGGAGATAAAACCCCGGATCAAGACATATTACGTATCTTGGATCTGTTTCCAAAAACACAGGTCATTGTCATGCTGCGGGACTTCAGGGATGCGTGTGTATCATTGGCCTTTCATGGGACGAGGCTATCTAATAGCTGGAGAGGACTGTTTGACGGTCCCGAGAAAAAATATCTTGATAACAAATTTCTAAAGGCTGTTCTGACATATTATGAGACTAAAAAGGATTTTGAGTTATATTCAAGGCTTGCTACTGAAAAACCGGATCAGGTGTTAATCGTTCGATATGAAGAGATGAAATCAGAACCTTTATCCACGCTCAGAGGTGTGTTCGAGTTTTTGGGAGTAGACAGCAGAATTGTTCATGTAAGAAAGTGTTTGGAGTTAAACACATTTCAGAAAAGGGCAAAAGGCAGGAGGCCAGGTGACGGTGATTCTAAAAGTTTCTACCGAAAAGGGATCATAGGGGATTGGAAAAATCATTTCAGTCCCGAGAATATAGCTCTTTTCAAGGAAATTTCGGGTGATACGCTTATTGAAGCAGGTTATGTGCATAATAACCAATGGGGATTGTAAGACTTACGATGGAAAATCAGGGCAATAAAAAAAAACACAGCGCTTACAATATAATCTGCTTTGGTTTTTTGCCTTGGAACAATATGTGGGGGCGTAACCAGAGTATGATGGCTGAAATAGCACAATTTCATCTTATTCATAAGGTTATTTTTGTGGATCCATTCCTTTCAATACGAAAGGTATTCACGCACAAAAGCAAACACCTCAATACTTCGTCACATATAGCAGGTAAACTTTTTCCATCAAAAAAAACTTCTAAAATATGGGAATATGTTCCGCTTACTTTTCTTCCGTTTAAAAGACGTTTTTCTTCGTTGGAAAAACTTGAAAATCGCATAAACTTAAACATTATACGCCTGATAAATTCTAATATGCCATTTATTCTTTTTATCAACAGCCCTAAAAACTCTCTCCAGTATCTGCTTGATGAATTACTGAAAAAAGCGGATTTGTCAATTTTTGATTTTTGCGATGATTTTGTGGAATACTATCCAAGTGAAGCAGTTGAAGCCAGGGCAATTTTCTCACGCAACATAGAAAAATATGCAAAATCATCTGATATCGTTCTATCTATTAATGACCATTTAAGAAATAAATACAGTTTTTTGAACAAAAACATACATGTGATCAAAAATGGTACGAACTATTATAATTTTGATCGTAAAAGCTATAAAACCATTGATTTTCTTGAGCGGATTAAAAGTAAGAAAAAGCCTATCATTGGATATAGCGGCAATATCAATACGTTTAGAATTGATTTTAGCCTGCTCGATTTTCTTTTAGACCAAAGACCAAATTGGCAGTATGTTTTTATCGGACCCGCTGAATCATATTTCACCAAGCGATATTTGAAGTTTGAAAATGTTTATCACGTACCACCTGTAGATTATCAGACCCTTCCAGACTACATACGTTATTTCGATGTGGCGATTGTCCCATTTAAGATAAATGAACATACAAAGGGAAACAATTTGCTTAAGTTTCATGACTACCTTGCAATGGGAAAGCCAATCGTCAGCACTGACATGGGAGGGGCAAACGATTTAAGAGATGTCATTAGAATTGCTCAAAGGCCATCTGACTTTTTGGAAAAAGTAGAAAAAGCTCTATCCCCGGACACATTTCGGGACACCCTGAAGCGTAAGAAAGTCGCTTTGGAAAATTCCTGGCAACACCGGATTAAGGAGCTTGAGGAGTTGATAAAGAATAGTATCTCTTAAAACCTCAGGGTTTTTTGATTGGTGAATCAATGCAAAGGATTTTTTTTCATATTCATATCTGGAAATGTGCAGGGGCTACGTTTCTAAATATTTGTCGGAATAACTTCGGCAAGGGATTCCACCGCGACATAATGCTTGTCCAGGATTGGGTATTATCGACCCAACAACTCCGCTGGCTTATGCGCTATCATAAATGGATTCGTTGCTACAGTTGCCACATGCTCTCCGGGGACCTGCCATACGACGCGGAAGACACCGAAGTTATTGGTGTTGCCTTTGTGCGCAACCCAGTCGATCGTTTTATCTCAAGCTACAGGTATCAGAAAGCTGCGAATTACCGAGGTGGCTTTGCCAAGGGAAAGAGTTTTTCTGAGTTCTATGTTCATGCGTTGGAGGAGGTTGATAATCCCATGTGGAGGAATGGACAGACATACGTTTTGGGAGGCAGCCGGAGTGAAGAGGCGCTTGCCAGGATTCACAAACGTATGCAACAGGGCCGGCTAATACTTCTTGTCACCGAACGATTCGATGAGTCCTGCATCGCACTCGAGGGCCTCTTCCCGGAGCAGTTCAAAGACTGTTCGTACATCCGCCGCAATGTTTCCCCCCAAAAGGAACTAATTACCCGATCACAGCGTAGCGCCGTTTCTCAGCACATGCATCTTGATTATAAACTGCTTTCGCTTGCAAACGATTACTTGGATGCGACATTGGAGCGTCTCTTTCCCGATCTTCATGAACGACAGCAATATCTTGACGATTTCAGGCAGCGCTGCCAGTCGAAAGAGAAACACCAGCGCAGGTTTGATGCAGTGAAATCTTTTGTGAGTGCCATCAAGACAGCCGTCAAAACTGTGATAAGGCTTTAATACGCAAAGCCGGTGTTGACGTCAGTGCACGCCAATGCTTTAACGGAGGTTCAAGATGCGAGTTACTATTTTTTCCGCCTTTGATACTGTTCTAAATCCCTATATTCTCCTATTCAAAGAAACTTTGGAACGTCAAGGGCTTGAAGTCCATCTGGAACGCGAATTCAATCTGAAGTGGCTGCTATCCAAAGGCAAGTCTTGTGACTGTATTCATTTGCACTGGATAAAATATTCCTATTCACCTCCGAAAAACAATGACAAATCAAAATTTTTAAAAAAACTGATCGAAATTCGCATAGTAAGAATATTTCTGGATTTTCTCTGCCTGATTGAATTCGCACTTACATTTTTGTTCGGAAAACTGGCAGGAAAGACTATTGTGTTCACTGTTCACGACCTTTTCAAATCCGGCAAACAATCGCTACGGGGGAGAATGCAAGTCCGGATGGCCCGCTATGTGGTTTTTTTGCTATCTGATTCCATCCACGTTCATAACCATCATTCCCGTAAGCTCATAAGAGCTATATATAAGAGAAAGAGTGGTATCTCCGTTATTCCACATGGCAATTATATAGGGTATTATCCGAACCAGGTTTCAAAAACCGAAGCGCGTCTCCGGTTGGGGTTGCCTGGCGATGCTTTTGTCTATCTATTTCTGGGTCTGCTTCGCCCCTATAAGGGACTGGAGGATTTGTTTGAGGCCTTTGAGACATTAGAGTGGCCCGGGGCAAGACTACTGGTGGCCGGCCAGGTCTTTGGGGTTGACAATTATGAGTCAAGGCTATTGGACCTGACGCGCAGTAACTCCAAAATAATGCTGGTGCCGGAGTTCATAGCCGATAAGGCTATCCAACTTTATATGAATGCCTGCGACGTTTTCGTTTTGCCCTATAAGGATATAACCACGTCCGGCGCTGCTGCACTGGCATTGTCGTTTGGGCGGCCCATTATTGCTCCCGCTATCACCTCGTTCCCCGAGGTCATAACCTCAGAGGTAGGAATCCTATACGATACATCTCAGCCGAACGGCCTGGTCTCTGCACTGCGGGATGCTAAAACCCGATCCTGGTCTGAATCTAAGATTTTTGACTATGCTCATCAGTTTGATTGGGACAAACTGGGCCCCCAGTTGGCGGCACTATACGCTAAGCATGATACTTTGCACAACGTGACATTTTCGGTCAAACCACAAACTAATTTATCAGCCAGATCATGAAACCACGTAGGATTTTATACGTAACACGAATCGTCGAAGGAGGAGTGGCAGTAGTTGTTGACCGCCTGGCAAGAGGACTGGATAGGGATCGGTATGAACCAATTGTACTTTTTGACACACATAAGCAATCGCATATCAGAGAAAAGCTCTCCGAATCAGACATTAAAACCATTAACTTAACGAAACTTACAGGTGAACATGTTTCTGACAAACCCAAACCTGGAAGAAACAAAGATATAGGCGCCCATCTTAAGGCTCGTTTTGGGGAAAGAGCCCGTCAAGTCTACTTTTCTATGAAAAGTGCTTATAAATTTATGTTGCAGGACGCGCCCAGGATCAGATCATTCATGAACGTCATTCGGGAAAACGGAATCGAGCTGGTCCATACTCATAACGAGTTAACTCATGGCAAACCTGAAATCCTTGCTGCACGGCTCACCGGGGTGCGTTGTATTTCTCACAATCATGGATATCCTGAGTTGACGCATTTTGACAAAACTTTTGCCAGATTTGTGGACTCCTTCATCTATATATCAAGAGACTTGGCCGAACACCATATTGCCCAAGGAAAACCAAAGGCAAAAGGGATAATTATTCACAATGGCATAGACATGAAGGAGTTTACAAGGACATATGATACTAGCCTTGTTCGCAGCGAATTGTGTAGTACCTCGGACGAGATTTTGGTAGGCCTCCTTGGCCGAATTTCGTGGTGGAAGGGACACGAGTATTTCCTGGAGGCAATTGCCGAGGTCACAAAACAGATTTCAGGCCTTAAAGGCGTAATCATTGGAGACGTTACAGAAGATTTTCTTGGCCATAACCCGCAGTATTTCAACAAGTTGCAATTGCTGGTTAAATCCTTAAATATAGAAGGCAAAATCCTCTTCGCCGGATTCCGCCGTGATGTACCGCGTGTTATAACTGCCTTGGACGTGGTTGTGCATGCTTCTTCCATCCCCGAGCCTTTTGGTCTGGTGATCATAGAAGGAATGGCGGCGGGTAAACCGGTAGTGGCTACAGGGGCAGGGGGAGTCCTGGATATCATTGAAGATGGTGTAAATGGCTTACTTGTTCCGTGTAAAGACTCAAAGGCTATGGCCAAAGCAATCCTCCAAATCATTTCCGATAAGGGCAGGGCAAAGCAAATGGGTTTAGCTGCCCGCCAGTGTGTCGCTAATAAATTTACTATACAACGTCAAGTAACGGCCGTTCAGGAACTATATGATTTCATGTTTGCTGCTCCTCGGCACCGATAACCGCCACGCACCAAAATGTGAGAGCCAATTCAACATTAACCAATCAGCAAAAAGGAAGACAGTGGCAATAGGAGACTGAAATCATTCAGTTCCTAACATCTGAGAGCACAAGACAAATGAAGATCATCTTAATCTACCTTCTTTTATTTACATTTTGGGCAGAACTTTCTTTGGTGTTCAGCCTGACCGGAATACAGGGTTTAAGTCTATTCAATTTATGTATATACCTCTTATTGCTTGCATGGTGTTATACAATAATGACCAAAAAGAGGTTGTTTGAATCAAACAGTGTGAACAAATATATAATTCTGCTGAGCCTTGTCGTGTTGTGCTCTATCCTCGTTAAACAATTGCTCGGCGAAATTCCCAACATAAATATGTGGGTAGAACTCGGAATTTTTAAGAAGTGGGCTACCCCTTTTATTATCTTTTTCGTTCTGTTCAACATAATTGATGATGAAAAGACTCTTAAAAGAACTATTCTTGGCTTGATTATCTTATTGGCTGTCACTTCGATAACAACGCCACTAATTTCGACCGGCATTTTAAAAATTGGACATCTCAGTGAAAGTTTCAAAGGACGAGCGGCTGGCTTCGGCGGAGAGAACAGCTTTGCTTCATACCTAGTGCTGTTTATCCCTCTCGTATTGACGTATACCCTTTTCCAAAAAAGATTCATGCATAGAGCTGCCAGCACCGTGTTGCTTGCTTTTACTTTTGTCGCTTTAGTTACTACCGGCTCTCGTGGTGGGTTGTTCTCTTTTTTGGTTGCTATGGCAGTCTACTTATATGTTCTAAAAAGGCAAAGAATGATCCGGTTACAGGGCATCTTAGCCTTAATTGTCACGGTATTGATAATTGGGTCAATTTCATTTGTGTTAGCTCCATCAGAGCCTAAAAGTATTCTATTAGATAGACTGGATACGAGCCGTTTAGAAGAAGGCGAAGGCTTAGACAAATACACTGCTGGTCGTACACTGTTTTTGCGTAAGGGAATACAACTTTTTTTTGAAAGCCCGATATATGGTCACGGCCAGAATTCTTTCCTTCCGTTAGTGGAAAAGAAATTTGGAATTCATGGCGTTGCGCATAATGCGTACCTCACGTATTTGGTCGAATACGGCATTTTCGGGCTAATCTTTTTTGTCATGATATTGAAAAAAATATTTCAACATGTGTGGGAGCAGCTTAAAGAAACACCACATGCCTGGGATAAACGATTATATGTAAGCTATCTTGCAGGATTCTGCGGTTATCACTTCTCCTTACTCGCTTTAAATGAAAGCCAACCGCGATACATTTTCTGGATTTACACAGCTATAATATGCAAATACAGCCAATTGCAAATGAATAAGAAAAAAGGGTCTTCCGCAGAATTTGTGCGCTAAAATGAGCATTTGAGTTGTGAAAAATATCTTTCATTGACTGAAAGCGAAGTATTTCGGGTTAACTTGATAGTATAGGAATTTCCATTTTTTAGTTAGTAATAGCAAATGGTTGTTGAAAACAAGATGCATATATGTAAAACAAAATGGTATGAAAACATCATCAAAATAAAAAATTGATAAAGCAATTTTTCAAACAATTTTTATAGACCATTGGGATTCTTTTAAGAAAAATCATCCTAAGTATGATTTTCCACAATATGAGGTACCAGTTCAGAAGATGCTTGGTTGCGGTAAGGAAAGTGGCGGTTATAGTGAATATAGATGTGTGTATTGTGGTGGTGATGTTCTCCGAATAGGATTTAGTTGTAAAAGTTGTTTTTGTTTATCCTGTTCCAAACTGTATGTTGATGAATTTGTAGCTCAGGTAAGCTGGATGCTTCATCCGGGTGTGTTTTACAGACATATTGTATTAACGATACCTGAGCAGTTGAGACAAGTTTTTTATGATGCCCGTGATAATGGTGATTTGTTATCGGCTATGATGAAGAGTGGTCATGAGTGTTTAGAGGATGTAGTTTCAACAGTTCTCCGCCGGAAATTATAAAAATAGGCACAATTGTAGTTGTCCAGACTCATGGTCGTTCAGGCCATTACAATCTACATTTGCATATCATAATGACGAGTGGTGGCATAAAGGAAGATATTGCGAGCTGGTTTGATTTAAGATATTTCAAATATGAAACCATACATAAGAAATGGCAATATCATTTATTCCGTATGGTTAAAACATGGTTCAATACTTCTGAAATTAATGAACTTGTGGATGAATTATGGAAGAAATATCCAAAAGGGTTGGTTGCTAATGTGA
>Ga0255436_1107_pt1 | contig 12252 bp, 9 predicted proteins | sample ANMaggSSYBR02I10_FD_182655 | JGI IMG/M metagenome (GOLD analysis project Ga0255436, IMG submission 182655) | Sediment cell enrichment communities from methane seep in Santa Monica Basin, California, United Staets - ANME aggregate JGI... | ecosystem: Environmental > Aquatic > Marine > Cold seeps >...
ATGTTTGACTTGAGGAATAATAATTGGCTCTTCACTCTTTAGTATGGATAGATATGATTAAGATATCCTTTCAAAGATATTTCTTAATGATGAAGTCTTGAAGATTTCGCTATCTACGGAAACTTTTATATTCAATATGCTCTTCTTGTAAATTGTTTTTTTGCATCGTGGTATTATATTACGATAGAAAACAGCGGAGACCCTAATAATTAACATGAAACATTATTCTATGCTTTTTTATAATCGAAATAATAAAACTATAAATATTTGATAAAAAATAAAGGAATCTTATATGCCAAGAGAAGCAACAATATATCGAGTATTAATCGCATCACCTGACAACCACAGTCCCGCCCCTCCCATCCAGCGCCTCCACCACACCCTCGGGCCTGCACACAACCGCCCGCTCACCACCCTGCTCCACGAACTCCACAGCTGCCAGAATCTTAGGACCCATACTCCCGGGCGGGAACTGCCCCTCAGCCAGATAGCGCCGTGCCTCCTCCACAGTCAACCTATCCAGTTCCACCTGGCCGGGTGTATTATAATTCAGCGAAACCTTATCCACAGTGGTTAAAAACATCACCACATCCGCCCCAATCTCAGCAGCAAGCAAACTGGAAGCCAGGTCCTTATCAATCACAGCATCCACACCCTTCAGGTCACCATCCTCCTCAACCACAGGGATGCCCCCGCCCCCACAGGCAACCACAATAACGCCGTCCTGCACCAGTTCCCTGATCACTCCCGCCTCAACAATATCCACAGGCAAAGGCGAGGGCACCACACGCCGCCAGCCACGCCCGCTGTCCTCAACCACAATGTGACCGCACCGCTCGAACTCATCAGCCTCCTCCCTGCTGTAAAAAGGTCCGACAGGCTTGGTAGGATGCCCGAACGCAGGGTCATCCGGGTCCACCAGCACCTGCGTCACAACTGGGGCCACTCTTGTATCAAGATGGTGGTCCTTCAACTGGTTAACCAGGCTCTGCGCTATCATATATCCCATACTTCCCTGGGACTGGGCCACATCCACATTCAGCGGCATATACGGCACCTTACCCCTGGCTGCCTCCACCTGGATCATGATAAAACCCACCTGGGGCCCGTTCCCGTGGGTCAACACCACCCGGTGGCCCGCACGCACCAGGTGGGCTATATGTCCCATGGATTCAAAGGTATTATCGAACTGCTCCTTTATGGTCCCCTTCTGCCCGGGCCTGATAATGGCATTACCGCCAAGGGCAGCCACAATAAGGCTCAAGCACCCACCCTGAGGAATTCATCTATTACGGTTTCCAGGGTCATCTCCCCGATCTCCTTGATCTCGTAGCGTACCCTTGTGGCCGGTTTATTGATACTGATCTGCCGTGTCAGGTCAATGGGAGTGCCTATGACCACAGCATCGCAATCCACCCGGTTGATAGTTTCCTCCAGGTCTCTGACCTGCCCCGGGCTGTAACCCATGGCAGGCAGCAGCGCCCCTGTATCTGGATATTTCAGGAATGTCTCGGTAATGGAACCCACAGTATACGGGCGGGGGTCCACGATCTCCCGTGCCCCTGCCTTATTGGCCCCGATGGTGCCTGCACCGTATTTCATGCCGCCATGGGTAAGGGTAGGTCCGTCCTCCACCACCAGCACCCGTTTTCCTCTTATCATTTCAGGGTGTTCCACCGTAACAGGTGAAGCCGAATCAATTATCCTGGCCCCAGGATTGACCTCCAAAATATTGCGGCGCACCTGCTCGATCTTTTCCAGTTCCGCAGTATCCTGTTTATTGATCACCACAACATCAGCCATTCGCAGGTTGATCTCTCCAGGGTAATATGTGAGCCCGTCCCCGGCCCGGTGCGGGTCTGCCACCACAATGCTCAGGTCAGGTTTGAAGAACGAAAAATCATTATTACCACCATCCCATACCACGATATCTGCCTCTGCTTCGGCTCTTTGCAGTATCTTTTCATAATCCACACCTGCAAACACAGTACAGCCCGCATCTATATGGGTCTCATATTCCTCCCTCTCTTCTATGGTAGTACCCATGGCATCCAGGTCCTCGTAACATGAGAAACGCTGCACTTCCTGTTTTGCCAGGTCCCCGTATGGCATTGGGTGTCTTACTACAGACGAGGTCTTACCCAGCTTTCGCAGTATCTGGCAGACTTTTTTACTCACAGAGGTCTTACCGCTACCGGTACGTACTGCACATACCGATATCACAGGTTTGCTGCTCGTAAGCTGGGTGGAATCGGGTCCCTGCATGATAAAATCCGCACCTGCAGCATTGACCATTGCGCCTCTGGACATGACATAATGATATGGCACATCACTGTAGGCAAACACTACCTGGTCAATGGAGTGCGAATGTATCAGGTCAATAAGCTTAGCTTCCGGATATATCGGAATGCCGTCAGGATACAGGTCGCCTGCAAGTACGGCCGGATATGTCCTGCCCTCTATATCAGGTATCTGGGTTGCGGTGAACGCTACCACGTGGTAGGCAAGATTATCTTTGAAACATACATTGAAATTATGGAAATCCCTGCCTGCCGCCCCCATTATTATTATTTTAGTTAGATTGTTTCTCATATAGCTGCCCCCATCCTGTTCGTTCCTCGTGCTGTTCGTTATATTTGTAATAATATTTGCTCTTACATATTCAATTATTCTGGCATAATATTAAATCCCATTTTCCTGAAATCTTCATCAAAGGTAAAAGCATCATTAATGCCCATGCTTCTCATCAATGCAAAACTGGTACAATCATTAAAGCTCAATTGCTTGTCATTATATTTCTCAAAGATGACCAGTGCATCTTCATAGACATTTTCATCAACTCTCATCAACTCGATAATTTTCGAACTGTGAATATTTTGCCCCCAGTTGACAGCCTGGGCATGTCCCACCTTGAACCTGATCCTGGTCAAAGTTTCATCTACGATATAATCTGAGGTGATAAGCCTTGTTGGCCGAAAATTTCCGTTATGCATATCCATCAGGAAATGTTGGGCTGCTTTGTGGTAGTTATCCCTGTCATTTGCCAGTGCCAGAAATGCAGACGTGTCAATGAAAAGCACATTTCATACCTCGTATATCCGGTCATGGTTCTCTGACAGTTGCTCATCACTTGAGAACATCCCCGATGTCTTGAAAAAAGGGTCATCCTTGTCAAGCCCTGACTTACTTCTTACCCAGAACAATACAGCCTCCCTGACAGCGTCCTTTAATGTAAGATGTTTCTCATCAGCTACTTTTTTAAGCCCTGAATATTCATGAGATTCCAGTTTTACCTGTACATGTTTGAATGACATTATATCTCAACATGTAATATCAACATCTCATCATAAAATGTTATCGCTTGATGAGACCTTATAATTCATATAATTCGCCCCTGGTCTGTCAAGTAAGATCAACAGGGCTGGTAGCAGCGTCAGGGTCAACAACAATATCATCAGGATGGATGAAAATGCAATGATACCGAACCATACCATCAGTGGGAAGGGTGATAGCATCATGGCGGCAAACCCGCCCGCTGTGGTCAGTCCTGAGGTCACGATGGCCTTACCTATCCGTGAGACAGTGGTATGAATAGCATCCAGTGGTTCGGCCCCGTTTTCCCTTTCTTCCTTATAGCGGTGCATAATGTGGATGGAATAGTCCACTCCCAGACCCAGGATGATACTGTTGGTACTGATACTGAGCGTAGTCTGGGGGATGCCCAGTATCCACATCAGGGCTCCGCTTATGGCTATCACCACTATTATGGGGGCCATGGGGATAATCGCCCTTACCACTGACTTGAATATCAAGAACATGGCCAGGAATACGAACACAAAACTAAGAAGAGTCATACGTATCTGGCCGTCGGTCATGGTATGCCCTATCTCATTGTTCAGTAAAGGTTCTCCTGTTATGGTAATATCCATATCCGGTTGTACAAATTCGATAGAAGAGCGAATATTGTTAAGGGTATCATCCAGTCTTTTTCCGTCCAGGTGTTCAATGGTCAGGTCGATGACCCCGAGGGTAGCATACGGATAATTTACCAGCTTTCGCCTCTTAGCAGGGTCCATTTCATCTATCAGGTGCGGGATATCCTGGTTATCAGGCAAGCTGCCCACATCTGACAGTGCTGAAGCCAGACTGCCTGTATGCTGCACAGCAGGTTCATGCGCCTGCAAATAATCGGATAGGGTCAGCATTTCCTGCAATGTTTTCCTTGAGGTGATATCGTCAGACCTTATTACAAGGGAAATAGTATCGGTACCGCCTGTCAGGTCTCGCATTTCCTCCATGAACCTTATGGCCTGGATATCCTGGGGAAAATATTGATAGAAATCTGTAAGTGTATCCACCTTTGGATACATTGCTGCACTTGAAAAGGTCACACCGATAACGAGCAGCACGATAAATATAGGATGCCTTGTAGAATTACGGGTAGTATGTTCAAGAATCCTGTCAAGTATACCCGGGGCAGGTTCCTGATACCCTGAACTGCCTTTATCTACCAGTTTCAAGACAGCAGGGATGAACCAGATTGCAGTAATATATGACAGGACAAGCCCGATGGATACGGCCATACCAAAATACTCAAGATCAGGAATATTTGCGAAATACATACTGCTAAAGCCAACAAGGGTGGTAACAATGGCAAGTCCCACAGCCTTACCCATGCGGGTGATGGAGACTTCGATAGCCTCATCCACATCCAGCCCTTTTGATCGTTCTTCTTCGTACCGGGTCATGACCTGGATGCCGTAATCGATCCCCAGTCCTATCAAGACACTTAAAAAGCCTGTCAGTATCATGGACATGGGTATTTCCAGCACACCCATGAGACCGAAAGCCATGGCCAGTGCAATGGTGACTGCCATAAGGGGCAAAAACGGCAGATACCTTCCCCTGACAATTGTCCTGAAAAATATGTACAATATTGTGATCATTAATATCAGTGCCACACCGAACATCATGCCCATGCTCATACCCATGATCATCCCAAGCTGGTAGTCAAGCATGGGCCCGCCCGATGCATCTACTGTCACACCTGGGGGCCGGTCAACGAAATCAATGGCTTTTTCCATATCAACGGCAATGGCCCCCGGCTGTTCGAGTTCAGGTACCTGGACAATGATAAGGGCGGTGTCACGCCTGGGTATGACCCCTTCCAGGATACCGCTGTCGTATGCTGCCTGCAGTGCTTCCTGGCTTGAAGCTTCTTTATCTGTCACCCTCCTGGCAGCAGAATTTGTAGAGATGACATAATCCAGTCCTTGTAATTGCCTTTCCAGTCTGGCAAGGTAATCGAAAACATAGGGTTCAAGCACGTCCTCGCTCTTGACCATCACAAAGACCGTATCAGTGCCGAAGTCTTTCTGGTAGGCCTTGAAATCGTTATATACAACACTATCCTCAGGGAAGAAGGTTTCAGAACTGGTGACCATCTGTACCTGGGATATAAAGAACAGGGAAATGAACACAGCAACTGCTAATATACTGATGACGGTCTTTGGATGTTGTATTGCATTGGTTGAAAGACCATGCAGGATAAAGTGCATTATTCTGGATATATTTGCCAAACTCCGATATACCGGAGTACTATATAATATTTAATTTTATCAATTGTTCATTAAGTGGGATTTTTACAGGATTGAGTGGATAACTTTTCATTTACAATCATTGCCATTTCTTCCATGATGAACCACCGCCGGTATAAAGGAATCAGAGAAAAGCACAGCAACATAAATGTAAGAAAGCATTTCCGAAAAATTAATGAATCAACCCACTCATTGTAAAATGTATTATCTTGTTAAGTCTGAGGAATATGTTATAAATATGATCTCCCTCTGATTTTCTGCCTTAAAATTTCATAGGTGCTTATATGGAACCAAAAAAAGTATTCATGTGGTTGTTCCTGCATATTTTATTGGTTTCGATGATGTCAACTGGATGTCAAGCACAGGAACTTACTGAAGTTAATGCTTCCGATATATTAGAACAAATTGAAAATGGAGAAGATATTTATCTTGAAAATGTTCGTATTACATGACTTTCGGAGATCTCAATTCCATCACCAACCTAAATGTCACAAAAAACAATTCACATATTAAACTTAATTAAGCGACCATTAAGATCATGAATATCCATTGTATTCATTATACAAAGACCTTTATTAAGTTTATCCATCAACTTTGGCTCTTTTGGATTCATCTCCAGTTCAATTATCTTTTCCCTTCCGCTAACAAAAGCTTCACCACCAAGCTGAAAAATCGATTCAAACATAGTCTGTAATTCAAATCTTTCATGATTCATACATTTTGTCAAAAACAGACTGCACAAATTCACAAACGACATTTTAAAGCAAGTCATGATCTGGTCCAGCTCTGTATCGATTCTATAAACTTTGTCCTTATCCCTGATCCGCTTTTCTTCCTTTAAATATCTCTTTAATCTCTTAAAATCATCTTTATGTCCTTTCTCACTCGTCTTCTGCTGACGTAGGCACTTATTGATTTGTACTTCACATTGTCCTAATTCAATCGAATCTGCCTCGCCTAAAACTCTTTCCCCTTCAATGATCTTTGATCTTTCACGAAGCATTCTTTCCTGTCGGTATAAATCGATAAGCTGCACATCTATCGCTTCTATCTCCATTAAAGGGACTTTCAATTGTGATTGGAGTTGTATTATTGCCTTACATAATTCACTGTGTTTTTCTTCCATTTTGTCATAATTCTCAATTTTTTTTCCAAAACCCACAATTCGGTGAATATTCACTCCATTCTTGGCGTCTCTGAACTCTTTTTCCTGCTTCGGCCAGCGGTCAAAATATTTCTTAGTAACTTCACTTGCATCCAATAGATTATGAGGTATGTCTGTAAGCAAGACCGATTTCCTGCCATTATCCCACTTCACAATCACTGCACGGCACTCGTAGATATAGCCTTTCTCTAATGAATCCAATAATTCAATCTGACAATCTATAAGCTCTGCATTCCCGTATTTATAACTCGTTTCCTCCCGGATGTGCTTGAATTTCCTTGTTTTTATCTGGTTATCATCGAGAATAGTGATAAAATATTCATCAGTGCCGCTGAAGGCTCTAAGTGTTTTTACGCCATTAGCTCCTCCATCCATCACCAATATTCGCTTGACATGGACATGAGCAGATGGATCATCTAAATGTTCTGTTAATTTCGTAAGCATGTTTAATGCGTGTTTGCCAAGATCAACATGTCCATGGAAGGTCTGAAAATAAAGCGGATGCCCTTTGCCATCGTGGATAAATACGTTTTCGAGACAATTCATAACACGACCGAGCATTGTTACTCTACCCTTATAGCACCTATTCGATGACCACAATGCCTTCGTATTACCATCAATATAATAGCATGCAAAATATGTTTCTCCTTCTGATTCATCTCGCCAGAAATCTATCCAGAATTTCGCTACTGCAGTAATCAATTGATCAGAGATTTTAAGATATTTTAATTCTCCTATAAATCTATTGAGCGATGCGTCTTTGTAATTGTAATCACAAAGGAAGCCTAAATCATTTCCTTTTACTCGATTCACCCTACTTGTTTTTCCGTTCGCTGTGACCAAGGGCAGGCACAAAAGAGCTAAAGTATATCTAGAAATGGTCTTTTCCGACATTTTAAATATATTCATGGCTGAAAAATTCTTCCACTGAATTTTTTCATCGATTGATTTGAAACGGTTTTCTCGTACTGATTTCAACTGATTGTACTCGTTGGTAAATTTCCCATGCGAGCGGATGTCTGGATAATCTTCACCGATATTTTTATTCTGCTCGAATAATGGAGATTGTCGAATCTCGTTTACTCGTTCAAGTATTGTTTTGGTGTATATCTCGATAATGCCAGTGATGAAGGCTAAACATGTGAGAATCTCGCTTCCACCGGATTTCTGGTGTTTGTATTTCTCTTCTTTGGGTGTGGTTATTCTTGTTAAAGAGACGGATGCCCTGAAGGTATTCAAACTGGATTCTGATATTTTCACATCGAACTGGTTTAGAATCTTGCTTTGTAGTTGAGGTGAGGATATGCTTGGATTTTCTTTGACAGTGGATACTATGTAATCTTTTATCCGTTCTGTCAGTTTCGTGTAATTTCCATATTTTCTCTTGTCGTGAAGTCCATATTCACCCGATTTCTGAAGAGTCCGACAATAGCGATAGTATTGTTCTCGAGAAAAGGGGACAGAATTCTGTTCAAAATATGTTGTGATAGGTAGTTTTGAGTCTTTGATATTTTGGATTGCGTTCAAAATTTCACATATTCTTTCTTCTTCTGACATTTAATCTAGAATATGTATATATTATATATAAAGATTGTGTCATTTAGGATGGTGGTAAAATTGATTTATCCGAAAGTCATGTATTACAGGAGAACTCAATTTAAATAATATCGAACTTGAAACTCTCTCTATTAAGCGAAGTAACTTGCAGGAAGCGACGTTTGATTTGAATGATGAATTAAAGGTTGTTAAAAGTAAAATTACAATTCGATACTCTGTTTTTGAAAGTGATGTTGATTTTTCCAATACTCAATTTAATGAAGCCCTTGATTTTTACAATACATCTTTTACAGGTGAAACCGATTTAAGAGGGGCTAGTTTTATCCAAAGTACTGACTTCCAATTAGTAAAATTTAATGATGGAGCAGATTTCCGCTGGGCAAAATTTCATGTTGATGCAAATTTTGAGGATGCAAGTTTTAATTATTATGCTATGTTTGATAATGCAAATTTTAATATTACTTATTTCAATAATGTGATTTTTGATGGGTCTACATATTTTTCTAATGCGGGTTTTAATGGTGATGTCAAATTCTGGCATGTGAATTTCAATGGTTTTATCGATTTCAATGATGTGAATTTTAATAATAATAATACTAGTTTCCTTGGTGTAACATTTAGCGGAGATACCAACTTTCGTAACGCAGAGTTTAATAAAACCACATTTACGGAGGCAATATTCAATAGTAATACTGACTTCATTAATGCAAATTTTAATAGTAATACAGACTTCACTGATGTGGATTTTAATAAAAATGCAAAATTTAATAATGTAGTGTTCATTGGTGAAGCTGATTTTAGTGATTCAACTTTTAACGATTATGCTGACTTCTATAATGTGACATTTGATAGTAATGTAAAAATGAATGGTTGTAAATTCGGTGTTTCTAAATTAGGTGATGGTGCTAATTTCATGGATGCCGATTTTAATGGGGATGCAGACTTTGAACGTGCGAAATTTGGTGATGGTGCTAATTTCATGGATGCCGATTTTAATGGAAATGCAGACTTTGAACGTGCGAAATTTGGTGATGTTGATTTTTCTAGGACAGACTTCAACAAAAACGTTGATTTCCATATTATTGATTTCCAAAAAATGGTCATTGCTTGGAATTCCCTTGAAGATGGTCTAACCTGCGACGGATTAGTATACATAAAATTAATTAAAAATTTTAGAGACAGGGAATTGTTTGACGATGCTGACAAGGCTTATTACCAATACCGTAAGGAAAGCCGAAAAGATGAAAATTGGTTATCGTGGGGATTGAGTTTAATCATGGATATAACTTGTGGCTATGGCGTAAAACCATTTAAAGCGCTGATTGTTGGTGGGCTAACAATTCTGGTATTTACTCTTATTTACTGGCGTAAAAATGGCATCTCTCGATTGAAAGAAAACGGTGGGGATGAAGATCAAAACGTGTCCCGTTGGGATGCTCTTTACTTCAGTGTGGTTACATTTACTACAGTAGGCTATGGTGATTGGTATCCAAAAGATCGCTATCGAAAATTCGTAATGATCGAAGGATTGTTGGGTTGGCTAATTCTCGCTTTGTTCTTAGTAACTTTAGCCAATGTAATGATAAGACCATAGCCATCTGTCTGGCTGTGCCCTCAGATTCTGGGCTGTCCTTCGGTAGATCAGTAAGATATCGGTTGGAAAAAAAAGAAAAAAGGAGGGGATGGAGGGGATGGAGGGAAAGAAATGAAGTAATTTCAGAAATCTCAGGTGAGACAATCCAAACAGATGTATTTGCCCATTACCTGTATCTCTGAAGTAAGTTCGATATTCTTCTCTCCGCACGAATCGCATACCTTCCGTGTCAATACAAGTTCAGGTTTTACTTTTTCGTCCATTTGAATCACCGAACTATCATTATTGTTAATGATATATATAGATTGCGGTAAATTATAATGATTATACATTATAATTCAAACTCGACAATAATCCTTCTTATAAATAATTAGATATGTAATATATCCAGAAGTAAGATGAAAAAGGAAGGCAGTAAACGATGAAGCTTCACGAATACCAGTCAAAAGAGATATTCAGAAAGTACGGCATCCCCACACCTGAAGGGATCATGTGCAATACGCCTGAACAAGCATCAAAGGCAGTACAACAGTTCGGAACAGCAGCTATTAAGGCCCAGGTACTGGTGGGAGGCAGGGGGAAAGCAGGCGGTATCGCAATTGCCACGCCTGAAAATGCCACAGAGACTGCCTTACGTATCATGGGTCTGACCATCAAGGGCCTGCCGGTGGGAAAGGTACTGGTAGAGCAAAGTGTGGACATCAAGCAGGAATTTTATCTGTCAATTGCACTTGATCGCACTTCCAGGCGTCCCCTGTTGATAGCCAGCGCCAGTGGTGGTGTAGATATTGAAGAGGTGGCAAGAACATCGCCTGATCTCATGCATAAGGAATTGATCGACCCGAAAACAGGTCCACAGCCCGAGCAATTAGAACTAACGGCATCAGGGCTGGGTATTTCAGATGTAACTTCATTATCAGGGATGGTCGACAGCCTATATACAATCTACGACGAACTTGACTGTACACTGGCAGAGATAAATCCCCTTGTCTTAACCAGGGACGGGGGATTGGTAGCCCTGGATGCAAAGATAAATATCGATGACAACGCCCTGTTCCGCCAGCCTGCTATGGAGCAGTTGCATGAGACAAATCTGGAAGATCTGGACCCCCTGGAAGTACAGGTCAAGAAGCTGGGGATGAGCTATGTGGCAATGGATGGTGATATCGGATGTATAGTGAACGGGGCTGGTCTGGCACTGGCCACACTTGACATGATCAGCAGGGAAGGCGGCACTCCTGCCAATTTTATGGACGTTCGGGGTGGTGCGAATGCTTTTCATATGGGACGGGCCGTAGAGATCACTGCTTCCAACCCGCGTACTAAAGTAATGCTCATTAACATGTTCGGCGGCCTGACCCTATGCGACGAGATCGCTGAGGGCATCCGTGATACCTTGCAGGGACTGGATATTCCTGTTGTTATCAGGTTGACAGGGACGAATCAGGAAAAGGGATGGGAGATCTTAAAAGATGCAAATGTGTCTGTTGCCCAAAGTACGGCGGAAGCGGCCGGTATTGCAGTGGGGTTGGCTTCATGAGCATATTGATGGACCGGGACACCCGGCTGGTTGTACAGGGTATTACAGGACATGTGGGTACTCTTGAGACCAGGTTTATGGTGCAATATGGCACAAAAGTTGCAGCAGGTGTTACACCGGGCAAGGGCGGCCGGGTGGTGGAAGGGGTGCCAGTGTTCGATTCCATGCAGGAAGCAGTGGACAACACAGCTGCAAATGCATCAATTGTTTTCGTACCTCCGCCCCATGCAGCAGGTGCCATCCTGGAGGCTGTGGATTCAGGTGTCCCGCTGGTCGTGTGCATTACTGAAGGGATACCTGTTAAGGACATGGTCAGGGTGTTCAGGAGCATTGAAGATATCGATGTAAGGCTGGTGGGTCCAAATTGTCCCGGCATCACAACGCCAAGCGAGGCAAGGGTGGGTATCATGCCGGACTCAATCTTTTTGAAAGGTAGGGTAGGTGTGGTGTCCCGTAGCGGCACCCTAACCTATGAGGTGGTGGACGCTCTTAGCAGGCAGGGTATCGGCCAGTCTACCTGTGTGGGTATCGGCGGCGACCCGCTCATCGGTACGTCGTTCATTGATGCACTTGAGATGTTCGAGAACGACCCCGGTACATCTGCAATTGTGATGATAGGTGAGATAGGCGGCACTGCCGAGCAGGAGGCTGCCGAATATATAAAAGAGCATGTGACCAAGCCTGTGGTGGGTTATGTGGTGGGGATCAGCGCGCCGCCGGGTAAGACCATGGGTCACGCCGGTGCCATAATCAGCGGGGGCGGCGGGACTGCCAGGGAGAAGATCGAGGCGCTGGAGGG
>Ga0255436_1110_pt1 | contig 12091 bp, 7 predicted proteins | sample ANMaggSSYBR02I10_FD_182655 | JGI IMG/M metagenome (GOLD analysis project Ga0255436, IMG submission 182655) | Sediment cell enrichment communities from methane seep in Santa Monica Basin, California, United Staets - ANME aggregate JGI... | ecosystem: Environmental > Aquatic > Marine > Cold seeps >...
TTAAAAAGAATTATTTCAGATAGGTATATGCCAAAAAACGCAATTTGTTATGATCTTTGTATTTACAAAAAACATTTTTAAAGCAGAAATAAAAGTCGATGACGAACTGAAGCCATAGAGCGCGATACCAACATGACTTATCAGCCTTTTGCACAACGAACTGTCAGTCCTTCATTGAAGGAACTACGAATATAAAACTATATTTAAACCAGGCTGATTAACTGCTTCATAAAAATGAATTACTGGGAATACAGACGATAAAAAAGGAACTTGCATCAAATAAATTATTTTAAAACCGGCTTTTTAAAAAAAGACTTTGAATAAATAAAAGCAATGTCATTGGTGGGGTTTGCCCTGCCGAGGCTTAGTGTTTCATATAAACGCAGTAGGTGGTTCGTCTATGCCCTGCTTTCATTCATTATCCCTTTTACCAGTTCTATCTCATCGAACATTTTTCGCTGTATGCATGCTTTTCATTGACACGCTGCTACGCATGGTTGCATGATAATTATGCTTTGATTTCGGTGAAACTTCAGTTATATAATCATATGATATGAGTGTAACCAAAATTAAGCAGCCATTTTTTCCTGTACATTCATCAAGTTATATTCATCAGGAAAAAATGTATTATTCTTAGCCTGTGCTGTAAAAAATTCCCAGTATTCATCCCAATCCTTACTTTTTGCCACTGAGCGTAATTTCAGAATTGATTCTGACCCGTTAATTCCCCACCGGGCACCTGATATTTCCATTCTATCCTTAACTACGTGACTACAGGCCGATTCAACAACACCGGAACCTATTGGATAACCTTCGGATAGATACTGATCATATCTCATATATTCTTTATGGTTTTTCAAGTAGGTTATTACTTTTAAAAATTTATCACTTTGGGTTTTCTTCCACTCTTTGCTCAACATTTCTCTCTGCAACTCCATAATATATGAAGCGACTTTTCCTTGCAGTATGAGCAATAGCTTTTTATATACATACTTTTTGCCCTCAGCGCTTCCTTCTTTATGCTTTATATGGGCAATAATCCAAATATATTCCAGAACATGAATAATGTCTAAAATAAGAACTTTATTTTCTATGTCTTTAAAAACATCTTTAAACAAAGCCCATAAATGCAATGCTCCATCCATTACACAAACCAATGGCTTGTCGCTGAAGTTTTCATCTTTTACTTCTTCATGGATTTCCTTCATCACTTTTTTCTTGGTTTTCTCAACGCTGGCTATATATCTAATGTTTTGGGCTTTTGCTGGTTTACCGGTTTCATTTTTATCTTCTTTTTTATCCGGATATACCAGGTTGTCAGCAACTTCTTTGGCAGTTCGGACATTAGCATTAACATCATACTTAACTCCCACCAACGCTTCTTTCTTCTTCTGTTTTTTCTTTCCCTTACCCTGTCTTGCTACGATTTTCGCTGCTTCTGCCTTAATCATCGGTACGCCTTTGCCATCAAAGCTAACTACATAATCTTCTTCGCTTTCCAGCTTTGGAAGTCTGTTTTTTAGATCGTAATAATCCTCATAACTATCTGAACTTTCACTGGAAATAGTTTCCGAAGCTGATACTGAAAGTTTTATGCCAAAAAACTTCTTTAAAAGTCCGGATGCATTTTCATAAGCTCCGTTAATATTCAGTAAATTAGCGAACTCGGATAAAAAATATGAGTAACAACGTACCGGCAGATTTAATACAATATCTAAAGGCGCAAAACTTACATCGCCTATATGGTAAAGATAGCGGGTCACTTTCATCTTTCCAAAAAATTGAAAAATATGACTTTTTACTTGTCCTGCCTCTTTTGACAATTCCTTGTGCGGTTTCTATTCTTTTGCCATAATTACCTTTATTATGGATAGAAAAGAACAACTGCATTAATATAAACCCCAATTTCATCAATTGGTTGTAAATAGATGCTTCCATCTTATGAGCATCCTGATTTCCTTCGTTGAGAACACCAGATAATATTTGGTTGAACTTTTCTTTGCAACTATCCAAACATTGTTCAATATCAGAAGAGTGTTTTCTTTGAGCAGCTACGGTGCCTTTGACAACATGTACCATTTTAATTCTCCAATGTTGATTAATTTATTAGAAAATTAATATGACATGTACCGTTTCAAATGTCTATAGCTATCTTATCTTATTGCTTAATATTAATTTTAACGGTATGTTTTATTTTGGTTACACTCAAATTGGAAAGTAGAAATCAGGGAGAGATGAAAGGTTCAGAACACCGTGGGCTATCAGATAATATGACCGTCTGACAGCATAGCTGCAAATATAAAAGCAATAGTTGAAAAACTCGGCCCAAAATTGAATACGTTCATCAACAGTACAAAAGCATGAAGGCCAAATTTCTAATTTCTAATTTCAATGTTCAGTGAACGCTTACGTTAATGGCGGGATTTTGTATAAAAATAAAGGGTCAAACATAGACCCCATCTGTACATCTGTATAGACTTTCAGATAATTAATTTCACAAGGCCAGAAGGAGAAAGGCGTATTAGTTATACGTCTACGACTGACAACACGGTGAAATTAATTATCTGAAAGTCTATAGTTAACTCGAAACTATCTTCATCGATATCTTTACTTCCTCTTCAACCATAGCCCATATCTGTCGTTTTAATTTTAGATATTCATCAGTGAGTTGAACCTCAACCTTTCCGGGATGGGGGAGTTCAATGTCATAGATATCTTTGACTGTTCCTGGTCGAACAGACATAACAACAATTTTATCGCTTAAAATAAGCGCTTCGTCAATAGAGTGGGTTATAAAAAGCACAGTTTGTCCCGATTCATTGACAATTCTCAAAAGCTCTTGCTGCATGATCTGCCTCGTCATTGCATCCAAAGCCGCAAAAGGCTCATCACACAACAGAATGTCAGGTTTATTTGCCAGCACCCTGCATAGAGCAGTACGCTGGCGCATTCCTCCTGACAGCTCCCCGGGGTAGGCATCTTCAAATCCTTTTAAGCCAACCATTTCTATGTACTTAGCTGATTCCTCTCTTCGCACCTTTTTAGAAACGCCGTTTATTTTAGGCCCAAACTCAACATTTTTTCTCACACTCAGCCATGGAAATAAGGCATAATTTTGAAAAATCATACCGCATCGCGGTTCAATTTTTGTTATAGGCTGCCCGTCAAGTAAAATGTTCCCTGAACTGGGAGTTAAAAATCCTGCGACCATGTTAAGGAGAGTTGTTTTGCCGCATCCCGAAGCCCCCACTATTGTTAATATTTCACTTTTTTTAATCTCAAGGGAGAAATCTTTTACTGCTACAATATCACCTTTACGTAAAGAAAAGCGTTTTGTTATATTGTCAAATTTTATTAATACTTCGCTCATGTTCCGGAAGTTTTCCTTTGATAGGGCAAAAGCACTCTTTCTAACCCGCGAAAAAGAATATCCAATACCAACACTGTAACACTGATACTAATCATGCCCACAAGAACCTGACCGGTATCAGACCATTCTTTAGCAGTCCAGATTCGAAATCCTAAACCACTATTAGCGCCAACCATTTCGGCTGAAATAACACATGTCCATGCAATAGCAAGAACAACCTTAAGGCCTGTTAACAGGTCCGGCAATGCTCCAGGGAGAATAACATAACGAAGTATCTGTAGTGGTGAAGCACCAAGATTCATGGCAGCTCGTCGAAGAGTGGGATCCACACGCATGGTTGCATCTGTGGTATAAACTAAAATGGAAGCAAAACTCCCCATAAAAACAATTGCATACTTTTGCTGCTCATCAATACCCAGCCAGAGCATAGACAGGGGGATCCAGCTTAATGCGGGCAAAGGTCGAATTATTGAAATAATCGGATTTATTGCAGCACGAACAACTGAGTTCATCCCCATAATCAACCCGGCAGGTACACCTACAAAAACACTCAATAAAAACCCTGTCAGCACTCTTGTTGCGCTTATTTTAATGTCTGTTAATAAAACCGCATCTCTATCAGTAGTCATTTGAATTGCTTTATCAATGACCTGGGTTGGCGCCGGCAAAAAAAAGGGGTCAATAACATTTGTTCTCACAAGAACTTCCCAAAGACCGAGAAAAACAAGTAACCCTATAGCTCCAATAACAGAAGAGCGCCATAAACCAAGTTCTTTTTCTTCCACCTGTCATTCCCCCTTACTTTTATTTATTTTAACAGCCCTAAAAAGAGAGAATATCAAGATTAACCCATTTGCGAAAATCAGGTTTATTTGGAATAACTTTCATATCCTCATGAAGAATACGGATAATATAATCTGCCTGACCAAATATACCATTATCAGTCATAATACGCCTCTGATCTTCAATATCATGCCAGATGAATTTTTCTATATTTTTCTGAATAAGACTTAAATCCTGGTTAATATATTTTCCCTGAATCAATTTAACCGCTTCCTCTGGATTATAATCAACCCACTTCAAAGACTCAAAATAAGCTTTCATAAACCTTTTGGCTCTTAAACGATCCTCATCACTCCATGCCTTATTGATTATCAGAACATCAGGACCGGTCATGGTACCAAACTTTTTATAAACTTCCGTATCCGTATCCATTCCCAGAACTGTTGCACCATCAATAGATGCAAGTTGTGAAAAGCCTGGCTCCCAGATTATCGCTGCATCTATTCGACCTGTTTGAAATACTGAAGGAACATCCCCGACTTCAAGATTGACTAAACGAACATCCTTGTTTGGATCAAGGCCATGTTGTTTTAAAAGAAGCCTGCATGTAATATCAACAGATGCGCCAAAGGGAAAGCCGATTTTTCTTCCTTTTAATTGCTCAAATGACGTTATCCCCTCCTTTGCAACAAGCCCCTCAAATCCAGGTGCAATATCCTGATTACCAACCCAGTAAAAACGTGTATTGCCCTGCGCCATTGCACTGAGCATGGCGATTTCCCCTAAACTGGCAAAATGAGCCTCTCCTGAAGAAATAGCATTTAACCGATCCATGCTCTTTCCAATAAACTGCCATTTAACGTCAAAACCGTATTTCTTAAATATTCCCTTTTCTATGCCAATCCATACAGGAATATGACCATACCATTGAGAGCCTACTACGATGACTTGATTTGATGGTGATTTATCATTACAGCTTATAGAGAAAAATAGAAAAATTATGAAAAAACAGACAGAAGTTATTCTAAAAAGCCATATTTTCATTTAAAGACCTCCTTGTTTAAAACAGTTCACGGTTGTCGGTTTACAGTTAACAGTTTGTGACTACTCACGTAGTCAGGCTGAAGCTGTTTAGGCTGAAGGGGTCAGAAGAGTACGATTGCCGTACTTTAGCGGAAATGTCCGATTCTTGCACCAAACATGGCTTCAAAATGCGCTTTTTCCTAACAGTCTTCAGCCTTCAGCCTATCCACCTGAGTAGTTACAACTGTTTTATGTTTCGAGGCTACCAACGTAAGTCTGGACAGACTGTAAATTCATTTAGTTAGTGCCTGAACGAAAACCCCTGCCACATGATTTGTTGGGTTTCGCTCACTGAAACCATATTTTGGTAATTGCTTGATATTCGTAGGTTGGGTTGAGGTACAAAACCCAACATAACTGATTACGCTCAACCCAACCTACCAAAAACCGGACTTTTCGTTCAGACACTAGTTAGCAATTCCTTAGATTTTGCTTGATTATGGCAGAAAGTGTTCCGCTTTAAGTTGGTAGCCTGTTTTGATCAACCGTAAACCATAAATCGTAAACTGTTACGATATCTTTATGGTCAAGATCTTCGACCGCCTTCGGCGGCAAAGGGTAAAAGGCTAAAAAAACAAAGGGCTATAATGTCCTGGCGCAACGAAACCCGGTGTCGTAGTCCCTGTCCTCCGGGTTGAGCCTGTAGCGGTTCGCACAGCTGGCGAAGCTCCGATGCCTGTTCCAAGAACCGCCCCGTAGCACCTTTCCATCCTTTTTTCCATCGTACCAACTATCAGTCCATTCTTCGACATTTCCTGCCATGTCTAAACAGCCGTGAGGGCTGCGGCCTTCCTGATATTTTTTCACTGGCGTGGTGTGGCCGATTTTTAATTCATTTATATTACACTTTTCCGTATCAAATTCGTTTCCCCAGGGATAAACTCGCCCATCTACCCCCCTGGCGGCCTTTTCCCATTCCTCCTCGGCCGGCAACCTCTTTCCCGCCCATTCGGCATACGCCTTCGCCCCGTACCAGTTTATATATAAAACGGGATGATTTTCAAAGCCAGGTTCCACCACAAAGCGATTGCCATCCTTTCTTATGCGGCACCTCTCGTCTTTATAGCTTCCTTCCAGATTAATCCACTCGATGCCACCTTCTCGCTGATTGCCCCGCTCATTGAGAAAGGCGCAGAATTGGGCATTGGTTATGGGATACTTGTCTATAAAAAATCCTTTTTTTAAACTCGTTATCAGAATGTTTCTCTCACCCATAATAAACTGTCCGGGCGGAACGTAGGTCATATTCTTGGGAATCTTGACGCCCTGGGGTGGTTCAATCCTTTCGTAGACCGAGGGGTCTATGAGTTCCGAAACAAAAAGGGCTGTTTGGTCCGTGATCTTTATCTCTTGAGCCCGGTTTTTTGGTATTTCCCTGGAAATTTTTCTGGCAACAAAATACTCGATAAAGGAGCGGTGGGCGAAGGCGTAGTAATCCTGGGCAGGACGGCTGAGAAAGGAACAGTTGCGTATCTGATAATCGAGATTGTCGAGGGATAATCTCAGCATCTCTTTTGTTTCATCGTCAAAATACTTATTTATGGCGTCCTTCAGAGTATTGAAATGCAGCCGGTCTTTTTCCTTCGTAAGCATCCAATAGGCAAGTTCCTCCATAAACAACATGATGTTCTTGGGTATCTTTTCTTCCTTGTGCTGCAGCACAATGGATTGAGGAAGCCGCTGCTCTTCCCTCTCTTGCCACCTTTCTGTGATAGTGCGATAGACCTTGCCCTGTGTTACTTTACCTTCTATGTTTTGGACGGCTTCCAGATCATTGACTATGAGTTCGATCAATATCGGGCGTCTGGCCAGATCTTTGACATCAAAAACCTTCTCCACCGTTTCGTTCCAGAATTTCTCTGACGTCGCTTTGCCTAAACAAAGATCGAGATACCGTCTGATCTGGCCATCATCGAATAAGGAGACATATATTCTCTCAAAACGCGGGTATGTCAGCGGACGAGGACCTCGTTCAGGGAACTTCTTTTGAACAAGTGTCTCCTTTTCCTCCTCTTCATTTCTAAAGAACTGGGTCCTGCTCGTCAGGATTACCTTTTTGTATTCCTGAGTAGTCTTTGAGAGGTTTTCGATTTCCTTAAGTACGGTCTCTTTATCAAAGGCCAGCGATAACTCGTCAAAACCATCCAGGATAAGCACAGGGCTTGGGGTGCTATCTCCGGCTCTGCTTCTTACTTCCTTTTGGATAACCTCGTGCCACCCTTCTGCCACCACAGTCTTAAGCTCGACGACAACGGGTACGTATCCAGATCCGATCATATCACAGGCAAATTTATAGCAAAAAGAGGTCTTGCCGATGCCGTAGTCACCAAGCACTGCCAGTAGCTTTCGTTTGGGGTCGTTTAACCATTCAAGAACATAATCGTGAAGAAGACCCTTGTTTTTCCTCTTTTCATTGTGGCATTTAGATGGAATATAGTGTTTGGGGATGTATTTCTTGTAGTCTGTTGGCTCCTTTGGTGGAGGCGACGATTTCTTCACCAATGGATCTAATACTACTGTTGTTTTGGGTAAGCCCCATTCAGTGAGCAAGTCATTCACTGGCTCCAGGGTTTCGTTAATTTCCTGTACCAGATCACTAAGGGCTTCTCCAACTCTCTGATCGCCCTTCCAGTGCATTCTGACTATACCCGGACTAATTGCAGGCAAAGAGATACTATTTCTCAAGTGCCCTAACCGAATATAGGCCTGGTCCATCTCATCCGCGAGCCTTAGCAGCGCTGCAAGCCGCCGGAGGTTAAGGGGATCCTTGCACAGACAGGAATCTCCGAAATTATTTGAGATATCCCGAAGAGGGCGAATAGATTCATGAGCATGTCCATAACACACCTCGGCAACCGCCTGGGCTGCTAATGGCGCTTCTCCCTTATTCATAGGAAAAAATCGGTCAAAGAGGTATTTCTTGGGATCGTTTAATATGTATTTCTTGCTTCGTAAGGGATGATCGCGGGATTCTATCTTGCCTTGTTCATCCCTGTAGCCGATGTCATGCAGATAGACAGCATAGAGGAGGATAAATATCTCGGCGGGCTTGAGCTTTTTCTTGAACTCGTCCGGAATAAGTTGGTCCAGGTAACCTTCCAGTCTTTTTGAGTGACCTACGCCGTTCTTCTCTATGCCTTCAAGCCAACTCGAAGCTTCTTTCCCGACTCTCAAGATATGTTCATGGAAATCTATCCTGTCGTCTGTTGTCCTCTCCTCTATGAGTCTCTCATCAAGGCGCATCCAAAACCTCTCTGCTTAAGTCCCCAGGCACGGAGCTTCTATCATGGGTAGTAACAGGTAAAATAGTAAATGGTTAGACTGTTGTGCCAAATCAATATATCTTGCCGGTATCTATAATCGCCTGCAAGACCTTTTTGTCATAGATTTGTAATGGATGTCGCAAATCTTGTCAAGCAGTTGACCCTGATTTGGGTCAACCGATTGGCTGGATTGGGGAAGCTTATATAATCAACCTCGATTTGAAAAAAAGTATTAGGATCGGAAAAACCAGGCTGACTTTTCTTCTCTACTATGCACTTATGTTCAAGACTTTATAAAATGAACTATAGACTTTCAGATAATTAATTTCACTGCGTTATCAGTCGTCGACGTATAACTAATACGCCTTCCTCCTTCTGGCCTTGTGAAATTAATTATCTGAAAGTCTATATGCTTCTTTACGAAAACCCTCCAAATTACACTTTTCATGTAATTACGAGTGAAGCATGACCGAAGCAATCTCTTGGAAAGAAGGGGATGGCTAAGATATTAACATCTTGATTTTCATGCATGTTTCGCTCTCCTTCTTGCTTTTTTTAGGATTTACAGATATATTATTTGCTAAAATCTGTAAATACAATTAATTAAGGAACGGGGACGAAATAAGTAATGCCAAGATATAAAGTGATTTTTGAAAAGGAATTTTTAATATGCTTACTCCCGATCAATTTCGTGTTAATGAAGCTTGGATTGTGGTCAGGGTCAATGAAGCCTTCTTGTTTGTAAAGGATGAGCCCTACGATATTTACGTGCTTATAGATGCTGCTAGCTGTTATGTATTTGGGCATGTATTATCAAGGGTAACAAATGAAGCCCCGCATGAAAAAGATGTGGAAGCTCTTTTTAAAAAAGCGTGGGAGGCTAAGAATCAATGGGCTGAAAAGTTAATATTGACGGAAAATTCTATTGCTGAGGATGTATTTAGGAAGCAGGCAGAACAAAATAGCCTATCCGTTAGCATCGTTCCTTTATCTGATTTAGAGCTAATTGTAGGTCCCTTAAAAGAATCATTTGCATCAGATTTTATCGGAAACACCAAATAATAACAGCTTCCAGCAGACAGCCAGGACCGTGCCGCTTTTAGAAAGTGTTGTTTCATTGTAAGTTTATACATTTTTTGAAATAATCAGCTTAAAGTTTGCGGCTGCTGAAGCTGAACGAACTGCGCGGCTGATTAAAAAAGAATTTATCAATTCATGAGACTCGTGTTTACCGCTTATCCTCCCAGATAGGCTTTCTTCACCTCCGGGTCGGCGAGCAATTCATCCGCCGGCCCTTCCAAAACCAGGTTCCCGTTTTCCAGCACGTAACCACGCTGGGCGAACTGGAGCGCCAGGCGCGCGTTTTGCTCCACCAGCAGGATGGCGGTGCCCTCCTGGTTGATTTCCTTCAACGCCTTAAACACGTTCATCATAAGCAGTGGCGCCAGTCCCATGGATGGTTCGTCAAGGAGCATCAGTTTCCGACCGCTCATGAAAGCGCGGCCGATGGCGAGCATCTGCTGCTCCCCGCCGCTCAATGTCCCTGCCTTCTGGTTCCGCCGTTCCTCCAAGCGGGTAAAGATGGAGAACACCCGTTTCATATCCCTTTCGATGCCGTCCGAGTCCTTCCGGGCAAAAGTGGCCAGTTTCAGGTTTTCCAGCACTGTCAGGTTGCCGAACAGTCGCCGGCCTTCGGGCACATGGGAAATGCCGAGCCGGCTCACCACCTTGTCCGCAGGGTATTTGAGCATATCCTCGCCACGCCATTCCATCTTTGTACCCGGCCTTGCCGGGATCAACCGCGAGATGGCTCGCAAGGTCGTGCTTTTACCGGCACCGTTGGCCCCGATTATGCACACGATCTCCCCCTCGTCAATGGAGAAATTGATCCCGTGCAGGGCCATGATCCGGTCGTAGGATACCTGAAGATTTTCCACGGATAGCATCATGTTTCCATCGTCTCCTTGCCCAGGTAAGCTTCGATCACCTTGGAGTTGTTCTGGATTTGATCTGGCGTCCCTTCCGCGATGATCTCGCCGAACACCAGGGTCTGAATCCGTTCGCAAAGCTCCATAACCATTTTGAGCCGATGCTCGATCAGGAAGATGGCCAGGTTCAGCTTTTTATGCATTATTCGAATGATTTCCATCATCTGGATCAACTCTTCCGGGTTCATACCGGCCGTTGGTTCATCCAGAAACAGCACTTTCGGCTCAGTAGCCAGAGCCCTGGCCAGTTCCACCCGCCTCTGTGCGCCGTAAGGCAGGTTGAGCACCATCTGGCCAGCAAACTGCGCGATGCCGACCATCTCCATGAGTTCGAACGCCTTTTCCTCGGCGGCCGCTTCCTCCATCTGGCGCTTCATTGTACAGAAAAAAGCACCGATCAATCCATAGGTTATTCGAGAATACCGGGCCATTTTAATGTGCTCCAACACCGTCATATGGCGCCAGAGGCACAGGTTCTGAAATGTCCGCCCCAGTCCGGCGGCCGCGATGCGGTGGGACTGCAACCCGACGATATTCCGGCCCTCGAGGTGGATGGTCCCCTCTGTGGGTTGGTAAATCCCGGTAATGAGGTTGAAAATCGTTGTTTTGCCCGCGCCGTTGGGACCGATCAGGCCGATAATCTGGCCCGGATCGATGCCCAGGTTGTATTCGTGAACGGCCCGTAGTCCGCCGAAATAGTGGGTCATGTTTTTAATCTGAAGCAGCATGGTCTACCTTGTTTCAAGTTTTCTGTTTTGGGCTGAGTACTTCCCGGACATCGAATTCCCGGAACGCAATCAGGCCGGTAGGGCGGAAGATCATCACCAGGATAAGCATCAGGGGAATGATAATCCATTTCCACAGTTCCAGCGGACGCAGTGCCTCGCCAAGCAGGTTCAGGCTGACGGCACCCACGATAGAGCCATACACGGAGTTGAGCCCCCCGAAATAAACCATAGCCAGCACCTCGGCCAGTTTCTGGAGTCCGAAGGTGGCGGGGTTAACATATCGGAGCACATGGGCGAACAGCCCACCGGCAACGCCGGCCCAGAACGCGGCAAACAGAAATGCCACGATTTTAGTGCGCCTGGTGTTGACCGTCATGGCATCCGCAGCCAGTTCATCGTCGCGTACTGCGTTCAGGGCCTTGCCCAGGATGGAGCGCACAAAGTTGTTGATGATCCATACACAGGCCACTGTCCATAAAAACACTGTGGGCAGGTTGGCATAATCCGGCTGGCTGCTCAACCCGCGCGGGCCACCGATAATCTCCAGGTTTTCGATCATGCTTTTTACAATAAACAGGAACGCCAGCGAGATTATGGCCAGGTAATCACCCCGCGTGCGAAACGATGGAACGGCAATTGCCAGCGCGCCCAGGGCGGCCACGATTCCACCGATTATAAGCCCAACGGGAAACAGCCAGGGCCCCAGCGCGGCCGGGAGCAATGCCTTACCGAACAGCTTGTCATTGGCGAACAGGACAACGGTAAACACCGAGGCAGCATATGCGCCCAACGCCATGAATCCAGGGTGGGAGCAGGAAAATTCCCCCATGTACCCGTTGATTACGTTCAAGCTCAAAGTCAGCATGATGGAAATCA
>Ga0255436_1111_pt1 | contig 12077 bp, 11 predicted proteins | sample ANMaggSSYBR02I10_FD_182655 | JGI IMG/M metagenome (GOLD analysis project Ga0255436, IMG submission 182655) | Sediment cell enrichment communities from methane seep in Santa Monica Basin, California, United Staets - ANME aggregate JGI... | ecosystem: Environmental > Aquatic > Marine > Cold seeps >...
TGTAATAATTAATGAAAGAGCAAGATGTCAATTAGCAAAACAAACATTACAAAACTGTAATGTCCATGAAAGGTTTGTGTAATGTTGGCCGTGTAATGTTGGCCGTGTAATATACCTCGAAAGGCCACAAATTGCGATTTTTCGCTGGCCCTGAACATCAATAGCTGTGTTGCTCAGGCTTGAAATAGCTTGCTATTTCGCGCCTTCGCGCCTTGCTCTTGATGCTCATTGCTCACCGAAAAAAACGCAATTTATAACCTTCCGAGGTATAGTGCCTGCGAGATTAAAACGCAAAAATATCATTTACACAATTCAACCTGCCCATTAACCAGGTATTACAGGAGGCGATACGCATGAAACTCTTTTTCCACAGGGCTGCGTACTATATAATTGTTTTCTCTGTCATATTCAATGCATTTATAGTGAATGCAGAGGCACTTAATTTTGAACAGATCAAACAGAAAGTATTAAATAACAATCCTGGCCTGTCTGCCGGAAACAGTGCCGTAAAAGCGGCTGAAGCAGAAATCCGGCAGGCCGGCGCAATTCTGAACCCGGAACTGGAAATCAGTTCCGAGAACTTTGGTGAAAATGCAATTGAAGTGGTACTAACCCAGCCGTTTGAAATCGGGGGCAAACGCAAGGCCCGCATTCAACTGGCCCGGAAAGCCCTTTGCGCGGCAGAGCTTGAAAACGATGCAACCCGTCTCGGGCTGGAAGCGGAAGTTATCCGGCGGTGCGTGCCCATACTGGGTTTACAGAAAAAAATAGCTGTCCTCGATTCCCTGGCATCTGTCATGGGGAAAAGCCTTACAGACATAAAACGTCGCATCCAGGCAGGCGCAGCCATGGAAGCAGATGCGCTCAGGACCGAAATGGAACTGGATGAGCTTCTCATGGAAAAGGTTGCCTTAAACAGACAACTGAACCAGCAGAAAAAAGAATTGGCCGCTTTGTGGGGAAATACCGATGATGCGGACATACAACTTGCATTTACACTGAATACAGCAATATCGCTGCCGCAGCGGCCGGAGATACTGAAAAAAATTCACGAACATCCGGAAGGAAAACTGTTGAAACTTAACCAGGAAACAGCAGTAGCTGAAATTCGGCAACTGAAAGCAGAGGCATTTCCGGAACTGGCCATAAGCGCAGGTTATCTTCGCAATAATGAGGATGATGAGAATGCGGTGATCGCAGGCATGTCGATTTCTCTGCCGCTTTTTAACAGGAATAAAGGAGCCATTTTGTCAAAAGGTCATGAAGTGACGGCAGCCGGAAAGAAATTCCAGGCATTTTTTGTAGAACGTACTACAGAAGCAGGCACGATCCTTTCTGAGATTGAAAATACCACTGAAGCGTTTTTCGTTTTAACTGAAAAGTTGCAGCCAAAGGCAAAAAATGTTTATGCGCTTCTTGAGCGTTACTACAAACATGGAAGTATCAGTATCCTTGAAGTTCTTGAAAGCAGACGGAATCTGCTTGAGATTAATCTGCGCCGTATTGATCTGATCACTGAAAATGCGCTTCTTGCCGCCGATCTCATGGAGCTGACGGGAATACCTGTTCAGATTATTAAATAAAAAGTAACTGTTCACGGTTTACAGTTATCGGTTCACGGTTTTATGTTTTGAGCAACCTCAAACTGTGAACTGTGAACCGACAACCGTGAACCGTTACAATAAAGGAGATATGGATGAAACAAAGCAGATTTTTTTTAATTGTTGTTTTCTATGTTCTTCTTATGCTGCCGGCTGTCTGCCTTGCAATGAAGGAAACGGATCACGACCATGAAAATTGCGACCACGGCCTTCAAGAGGTGCAAGACCCTGATAAGCATGACGATCACAGTAAGCAAGGCGATACGGATGTAAAGCATGAAGAAGGAGACAATCATGATGACTATGATCTTGAACAAGATGCAGCAATCGTTTTAACAGACCTGGCAGTGGAATTTGCCGGATTAACCATTGACGTAGTGAACAAAAAATCCATTGGCAGATTCATTGAACTGCCGGGTGAAATCGGGTTTAATGAAGACCGGCTGGCCCACATTACACCGCGTTATCCGGGCATTGTAAAAAAAGTGGTAAAACAGTTGGGAGAAACCATTCAAAAAGGTGAGTTGCTGGCTGTTGTGGAAAGTAATGAAAGCCTTACCGCATATGCCATATTGTCCCCGATTTCCGGAAAAATTGTGGAAAAGAATGTGACGCCGGGTGAATTTGTAGGTGAAGATGCCACCCTGTTTATTATCGCCGATCTGGCAACAGTATGGATGAATTGCGATGTTTATGCCAAGTATGCAGACCTTGTTGAAAAAGGCCTGGAAATTCTGATAACGGCAGTGGGAACGGACAGGCAGGTTAAGACGACACTTTCATATGTGGCCCCTGTATACAACACAACCACCCGCAGCATGATTGCACGAGCCGTCATCCCGAATACCGACGGGAAATGGCGACCCGGTACATTTATCACCGGGGAAATATCCGTATCCACAGAAAAATCTGTTCTCGTTGTATCGCAGAATGCCGTACAGATTCTTGACGGGGAAACAGTTGTTTTTGTCCCGAGTGAACATAAAAACGGTTTTGAACCTGTTGTTGTGCACAAAGGGGTGGAAAACAATCGCCAGGTGGAGATCCTTTCCGGATTGGCGGAAGGTGACACCTATGTGGTAACAGGCGCCTTTGAACTAAAAGCAAAAATTGTCACAAGCACCCTAGGCGGTCACGCAGGACACGGGCATTAGGAGACGAATATGATTGAAAAAATTATTGCTCTGTCATTAAGGAAACGGCTGATTATTGTCCTGCTTCTAATTTCCGTTATAGCTGCCGGCGTTTATCAATACCGCCGATTGCCCACAGATGCCTTTCCCGACATATCACCGGTGATGGTCCCGATTTTTGCAGAAGCCCACGGCATGGCGCCGGAAGAAATTGAACGGCTGATCACGTTTCCCATTGAGTCGGCCATGAACGGGCTTCCGGGGGTAAAGCTGGTCAAATCCACGTCTGCATTCGGCATGGCGGTAATATATGTCTATTTCAAGGATAATGTAGATATCTATTTTGCCCGACAGATTGTCTCGGAACGAATGACCGGTGCGATGGCTGATCTACCGGAAATGCATGATCCGCCAATCCTGGGGCCGATATCAACAGGACTGGGCGAAGTTTTTATGTACTATCTTGCGGCAGATGATACGGTTGATACAAAGGGCAAGGACAAAAATACCTATCTCCGGGAACTCAATGACTGGTTTGTAAAGTTTCAATTGCAGACCGTGCCGGGAGTGACCGAAATCCTGTCCATGGGCGGTCACATCCTCCAGTACCAAATCAAAGTAAATCCACATTTGCTGAACAAGTACGATCTGAGACTTGAGGATATGGAAGCAGCCATCACCGGCAACAATGCCAATGCCGGCGGCCAGTTTCTTGTTCTCGGTGCAGAAGAGTATCTGGTCCGGGGAGTCGGCCTGATTGAACATCTCGAAGATCTTCGCAATATACAACTGAAAGTCATCAGCGGCACGCCGGTTCGCATCAGGGATGTGGCAATCGTGGAATTTGGAAATGAAATCCGACGAGGAGTCGTATCCCGAAACGGAAAAGAGGAAGTAGTTGCCGGAATCGTCATGAAACTATTCGGCGAAAACACATCTGAAGTTATTGCCCGACTCAAGGCAAAAATTCCGGAAGTTCAGACAGCACTTCCAAAAGGTGTTTCCCTTGTGCCGTATTATGATCAAAGCCGCCTTGTGGCAAATGCCCTGGCTACTGTAAAAAAAGCCCTGGTCCAGGGGGCCGGGCTCATCCTTTTAACCCTTTTGCTGTTTCTCGGCAATGTGCGGGCTACATTGATTGTTGCGTTTTCGCTGCCGCTTTGTGCACTTATTGCAGTCCTGTTCATGGGAGTAACCGGCATGTCTGCCAATCTCATGTCCTTTGGGGGAATTGCCATAGCCATCGGCATGCTTGGCGATGCCTCGATTGTCATGGTGGAAAATATTCACCGGCACCTGTCCGATGAAAAGAACAAAGGACGCAACCCGTTCAAACTGATCGTGAGCGCGGGAAAAGAAGTGGGAAACCCGATCCTGTTTTCCGTTGCCATCATCATTATCGTATTTCTTCCCCTTTTCACCCTGCAAGGCGTTGAGGGAAAGATGTTTTCACCAATGGCATTTACCATTTCGTTTGCCATGCTGGGTTCGGCAGCAGCAGCGCTTCTGTTTGCCCCTGTGCTGGCGTCGCTTTTTTTGCGGGCCAGCCCCGGCAAAGAGTTTGTCTTTATCGCTGTTCTTAAACAGATATATGGTTTTCTGCTTACTGTCGCACTGAAAATCAAAGTCTTCATTGTTATCCTAGTACTGGCAGTATTTGCAATATCCGTAATGCTCTTTTTTAGACTGGGGACAGAATTTATTCCGGTGCTTGAGGAAGGAGTGATACAGGTAAACATTACCATGGCGCCGTCCATATCACTTGAAAAAGCTACAGATACTATTATGAAACTTGAACGCAGTATTCTGCGATATCAGGAAATTGAATCAACTATCGCCAAAATTGGCCGCCCGGAAGCAGGCAGCCATCCCCATCCGGTAAACTTTGCCGCCATCCAGATGACATTAAAACCAAAGGAGCAGTGGAAAAACCACAAAGACAAATCCGCACTGATCGCTTCCCTCAATGAAGAACTGTCACAGTACCCGGGAATTCAGCTTAATTTCACCCAACCCATACAGAACCTCTTTGACGAACTTCTTTCCGGTGTCCGAACCCAACTGGCCATAAAGTTGTTTGGCGATGATCTTGATGTTCTGAGAAAAAAGGCAGAGGAAATCCGGGAGACAATTGAAGGCATCCCCGGCCTGGTGGACCTGTCCACGGAACAAAGCTTTGGTCAGCCCCAGGTGCAGATTATCGCAGATCGAAATGCCTGCGCACGATACGGGGTGAATGTGTCGGAAATACTGGAGCTTGTGGAACTGGCCGTGGGCGGTGAGGTGGTGGACCAGATATTTTTAAATACCAGACGGTTCGGCATCCATTTGCGGTATGATGAAAAATACCGTGATAATCCGGAAACCATTGAGAACCTTCTGGTTCATATGTCGGACAACAGCAGGATTCCCCTGTCACAGGTGGCTACGGTTAAAAAGCTGGTGGGCTCCATCCAGATTAATCGTGAAAAAAATCAGCGACGATGGTTGATTTCGGCAAATGTCCGCGGTCGTGACATGGGCGGCGTGGTCACCGATATTCAGAAAAATATCAGGGAGACGATTCAATTGCCGCCGGGCTATCATCTTGAATACGGCGGGCAGTTTGAGAATCAACAGCGGGCCATGAAACGGCTGACCGTCATTGTTCCCACAGTGCTTCTCCTGATTTTTCTTATGCTCTATCTCAGCCTCGGGTATTTCCGGTATGCGCTGCTCATTTATACCAGTGTGCCCCTTGCCCTTATCGGCGGCATTTTTGCATTGTTTTTCACCGGAGAATACCTGTCTGTTCCGGCGTCGGTCGGTTTTATCGCCCTTTTTGGTATTGCCGTGCAGAACGGTCTTGTGCTGGTTTCGTATATCAACCAGCAACGGGAGACCGGCATGACGACGATGGATGCGGTCATGGAGGGGGCGCTGCTTCGTCTCAGGCCTGTTTTGATGACGGCATTGACAACCATTTTAGGACTTGTCCCGCTTCTTCTGTCAAGCGGGCTGGGCTCTGAAGTTCAGCGTCCACTTGCAATGGTTATTGTGGGCGGTCTTGTTTCTTCAACCATGTTAACCCTGCTGGTGATTCCTGTTATCTACCCCTGGTTTGCTGTTCGACAGGATTATGAAATCAACGGAATAAAGGAGCTACAAAAATGCAAAAGGTAGAAGCATTTATCAAGTCCCACCGGCTGGATGAACTTGTTCAGGTCATCCAGCAGATCAACGGCGTAACAGGCATGTCCGTCACTGATGTCAGGGGATTTGGCAGAGGCAGGCCCGACGGCGGACGGGAACTTTCAAAAAAACAAAAATTGAGGTTTTTTGCAAGGATGATCTGGTTGACATGGTTGTTTCAGCCATCGAAGAAGCAGCGCATACCGGCCTTCGCAGTGACGGTAAAATTTACATCATTCCGGTTGGCGGGGCTGTTCGCATCAGTACGGGCAGACGGGGTAAGGATGCCGTTTAAGCCACAACAATGGCTTCATATCAAAAATAAGCCGAATTCAAAGGAGAGGGTATGAGAAATCAAACAATTATCATCACATTAGTTGTTTTTTTTGCAGGAATTGTTTTATCCGGGTGTTCGTTTTCCAATATGAATCTTGCGGACAATAAAACGTATACAGTTGAATGCAAAAAGTCCAGCGACCGGATATCGATACGATCGGTAAAAATTTATGAGGATGACGGAATCACAGTCGTCAGCGGAAAAGTCAAATTGCATAAAAACCTGCCACAACCCAGACATGGCCATGTGGATATTGCCTTAATTTCACCTGAAGGCAAGGTTATGGATACTGCAAGCGTCTTTTATAAGCCGCGTACACTTACAAGACACATGCGACTTAAAGCAAACAAAAGTTCCTCTTTTACTGCACGGTTCCCCGGATCACTGCTGCAGGGGTCAATTGTAAGCATGGTTCCTCATAATTCAATAGAGGAAACAGCAGATAAAATAGACAAAGGTTTTCACTGCGGCAACAATTTAGCTTTTAACTAAATTAAGCGTTTTTTTACTCGACCTGTACCAATCTCTTGCGCATCAAGGGTTTGCGAAAAGTCTCAACATATCCATTGGTATGCCTGCGCTTTTCGCGAACCTTGCTGCATCAAGATTTTAGCACATTTCTTCGCAAAAAAACGCTCAACTTAGGTTTAAAAAGCAGTTGGTAAAAACCGGCGTATCAACCCTGAAAGTGCAGTGCAGACTGAAACACGTTTCACCCGGTGCATCGCAGCGTAATGTGCAGGATCTCTTCCGGTTTCCACAATCGCATGCGCGGCCACCATATGCCGGTACCCCTGCAGACGATAAGTGTCATCCCGCCGACCGCATACTTCCCCTGCAACATCGGATAGGCGAGGCTGACCAGGTAGATGAAAAAAGCAAACACAATATGGCTAAAAAACGAAGAAAGATCGATAAACAACAAAATTTGTAGAAACCAAAAAACGGCCAGGCTTTTTCAGTCAGAGTTCTCCTTTTGTTAGCCGCTATTGTAAGTATGGTTATCTATGCTCGTTCATATGCTTTTAAGAAATCACCTCGGCTTATATTTGTTTGTGTGCAAATAGTTCGCAATGTGGAACTTTTCAGCTTGGGATGATTTGGCATAGTCAATGGGGTTTTTGTTCCATCTGAGTTTTCTTTGACCATCGCAATATGTTCACGTTCTTTCACAAGTTCAAAGCCAAGTCGTTTTAAAGCCTTAATCACTCTCGATTTCGGAGCATCAATAGGGAATTTAGGCATTGACTGATACTCCAGTCTCAGCTACAAATGCTTCTAAAATTGGTTCATCCACTTCAAAAGTTTCATCTCCAAATGTTTCGATATGAAACTGGATTGCAGATTTTACACTTATTAAGACTTCTTCGTATGTATCACCTTCACTTACTACCACGCCTTTCAAGCCAAGTGGATATGCAACATAACCATCAGAATGTTTTTCTACAATAATTTTAAATTGTTTGTTCATATTAAATCTCCATTAATTCTATTTCCGGCTAACGTCAAAATGAGCTGACACGGATTACACTTGGCAATTTTAAGCCGGACCGTATAAAATCTGAATCCTTTGTAGTGATAACCTCATCTAATTCCTGTATCTTTTGATGAAGTTGGGAGGATATCATACAAATGAGCCAATCATCATATCGGCCAGGCATTTTACGCAATACAAGCGCAGGACGAAGCTTTCCTGCTTGCTGATCAATTTGGGGAAATTTAAAAAGAGTAATTAGTCCTTCAGAAATCATGAGAAAGATTCCTTGAGATCATTCAGCGAGTAATGTGATTGCTCATTTTCCATGCCACGCATTGCTGATGAAAGCGATAAGGTTGACCAGTCAATATTTTCTTGCCTTTCTGTTTTTAATTTTAAATATTCGATAAAATCCAAAACTTCTATTTGTTTTAATTCCGGCAATTCTTTTACATTGTTAATAATCTTATTTGCCAAACTCATAGCATACCCTCCTTGTCAAAATATGGGATAGAACTAATCTATTTCTAACGTACGCTGCGATCAGGGGCAGCCAGGGCTTCCACTGATTTTGTAAAAGCGGTAAATTCACAATTTATCGACACTTTTACAAATCGGCACGGCCCTTGCTGTCGCCTGCACTGGCTTGTTCTGTGCCCTACAGCAAGTGTTTGTTAAGTTCGTCGTCTAAGGTGTCTACGACCAGGGGAACGACCTGAATCTCGAACCATTCGAGGAGGTCGTCGACCTTAGTCCTATTTTTGGGCCAATGTTGATCGTCAATTTCACGGAGCATCAGCTCCCATTCGAATATCGTATGAGCTAAGCCATCTGGAATGAGTGAGGACGGCGGCTCTTTCGTTTCTATTTTTGGTAAAAGGTAGGAGTGGGTGTATTCTCGTACCTCAGCAAATGTCTCCCTTGCTGAATCCGGTAATGATACGTAAAAATCATAAAATGCCTGCGTTGGTCTAACGACCACGATACTTCTATCAACTTCAAACATACCGAATTCCTTCCTCGCACAGAACAGTGTTGATAAATGTAAAATTTTTCCATGATATAGGACTATATGTCTGGAAAATATTTCCACGTATTCGTATATTAAGTTCAACTAAGGTAAATATTTCTTTTGAATTTTTTAACTCTTTTATTTATTATTAAATTTTACATATTAACAATATAATATAATGAAAATATGGAAATCAAGATGAAATTTAAACCGAATCCAGGACTTGCGGGACGTTGTTGACCATATTGAATAACTTTCCAGGACTTGCATTCGTGCAGAACATTCATAACTCCAAATTGTTTGTGGATGTGCTTAAGAGAAGGAGATAGCCAAGTCTGCTGCCCCTTGGGGATTCCCATTAAAAGTCAAACGTAGACTCCCCTATTCTTTTTTATTGAACAAAGGAAGTATTTACTCCTTATAATCTGTTGCTTTCACAACCGGCTTCACGGTTTATTATATTTTTGACATGAATAGCTCATATTTGTTGCGCACTGGATTTGTTCATTTGAATTTGATGAGCGGGCAAGGTTTTGATCATTTTCAGCGCATCTAACTCAGATTTCCTTGCAAAATAAAGATCCCATCTTAGCTGAATATTCATCCAGAAGTCAGGTGATACCCTAAAAAACTTTGCAAGCCTCAAAGCTGTACTCGGTGTAATTCCTCTTTTACCGTTAATTATTTCGTTTACCCTCTGATAATGAAGGGGCTCAATATAATGGTTATGCGTGGCAATTCCTTGAATTATCAAATACTTTCATAAGTTAAATTTGCAACCCAATGGGTAGCTTTGACAATATTATGCTGTAATCGAATTTTGTCTTGACAATATCAAGTTAGGGCATTATATTGTCAAACATGAAGAAGAAAAGGATATTATACGAAAATATCTGGAAAATGCTTTCTATGCATAAGCAAATGGTTTTTATTGCCGGGCCGAGACAGGCAGGCAAAACCACACTTACGCAGATTCTGGCCAAAGATTTCAATAATTCACTTTATTTTAACTGGGATATCCTTGACGAAAAGCGAAAACTGATCGAAAACCCGTTTTTTTATGAAGAGGTTCATCGTAAAGACAAGTCTATGCCGCTTATAATATTTGATGAGTTACATAAATATTCAAACTGGAAGAATTACCTTAAAAGTGTATATGACCGAGACAAGGGTAATTATAAATTTATCGTATCCGGCAGCGGCAGGCTGGATATGTATCAAAAGGGAGGGGATTCATTAGCCGGAAGATATTTTATTTTTTATCTGTGGCCATTTACTCTTGCCGAGCTTGCACGAAATAATCTCTCGTTTAAGCAATTCATGTCCAATCCCATTGAAGTTCGTGCCTGTCCAAATAAAACGCAACCTATCTGGAATAAATTAAGTCAATTCAGTGGATTTCCAGATCCATACCTTAACAAAACAGAACAATTTCATCAGATTTGGTCAAACACTTACAGAAAACAGCTCTTACGCGAAGATATCCGTGATCTTGCGTCGCTTCGCAGTATTGAAAATGTGGAAATACTCTTTTCTCTCCTGCCTTCCAGAATTGGCAGCCCGCTGTCAATGGCAAGCCTTGCCAGAGATATTCATGTGTCGTTTGACAGCGTCAGGAGCTGGATTGAAATTTTTGAGAACTTTTTTATGGTTTTCAGAATACCTCCGTGGAGCCAAAAAATATCCAGAGCCATAACCAAAGAGAAAAAACTATATCTCTTCGATTATGCCGGAATTGAGTCCCAGGCAGCAAAATTTGAAAACATGGTTGCCCTGGAACTTCTTCGGGCTATATCGAACTGGAATGATATCGGGCTCGGGAATTTTTCTTTGCATTATCTAAGAAACAGGGAAAAGGAAGAAGTCGACTTTCTACTTTCAAACAATCACCACCCTTTCCTGCTTATTGAAGCCAAATTATCCGATGATCATGCAGCAAAGAGTCTGATAAAATTTCAAAACATTCTCAATATCCCGGCAGTTCAGCTTGTCAATAAAAGCGGTATCTGCAAACTTGTTTCCAACAATAATTTAAAAATAATGATAATCAGTGCGGATCACTGGCTATCATTGCTGCCGTAATGGAATATTCTAAATTCTAAAAAGGCTTAAAGGACTTTTTTTGATCTTTTGGTTTGCCTCTTTTAATTTCTCTTCACTGGATATTACTGCTACAGCCTGTTTTTTTTCTTCCTGATTAAAATATTTTTCTGCAACTTTTACTACCTGATTGCGCTTTAATGAAAGAAGATTTATTTTGAAATGTTTTCGAGCATCATCTGACAGTGAAATCAGCTTTCTGTAAAATGCTTTTTTTGCAGCAGGGCCCGGAGGATGGGGTTTATCTATCTCTGAGCATATTTGAAGGATCGCTTCTTTGATGTCTTCTTCACTGTAGTCTCCTGATTTAATGAATGTCATCGAGTCATCATATACTTTCAGAGTAGATACTATATGTGGATCTCTGTAAGAGCAGAAAGAGAAAATGCCGTTTTCTGAGCTATATATTGAAAAGCCGCCGTATGCGCCGCCTTTTTCTCGAATTTCCCTGTGCAGATACAGCGACCTGAGCAGCTTGCTGATTACAGACAAAGCAGGTGCATCTTCATGTTCCATACGCACGGTTTTAAATGCAAGGGATACAAATGATACGGCAGAGTTTGTACTCCAGCCCTCCCTGATAATTTCATCATTAAGGCTTATTTCAGGGGAAATAAAACCATTTGATGGTTTTGCAGATGATGTTTCATTAAGTTTTTTTTGTATTGATGAAGCATAAGAAGATGCACTGGAAAGAGCATTGTCTTCTCCAATCAAAGCAATTTTGAAATTATTACTATTTAAAAAATTTTTTCCTATAGATGATAGATTATCGGAAACAGATTCAAGTTTATTATTGGTAAGATCGTCGGTTATATTCTTTATGGTCTGTAACTGGTGGATACCGTGCCAGGTTTCGCTTAAGGCGCAGGTAGTTGAAAAATTTCTTGAGGCAAGAGAAATAGCCAATCTATGACCATTGTGAACTATCATGGATTCCATGTTTGCTCTGTATTCAAGCAAAAGGCTTTTTAATCTATCCAGATCAGAGAAATCGAATTCATATAAAAGTTCTTTGATTATTTCAAACATCCTGCTTTGGTTTCTGACGAGACATTTCCCGTTGAATGTCATAAATGGTATGCAGTCACCTGTCCCTTCAAAATTGGTGCGCGCATGAGCTGATAAACCGATTCCGCCCGTATATGCATCAATCAGCCGCGCTAAATCCGTATATGCTCTTGATTTTGTACCGGTTTTGGAGAAAGCATAGCAAAAAAAGGGTACAAGAGGAAGCATCTGATTT
>Ga0255436_1120_pt1 | contig 11612 bp, 3 predicted proteins | sample ANMaggSSYBR02I10_FD_182655 | JGI IMG/M metagenome (GOLD analysis project Ga0255436, IMG submission 182655) | Sediment cell enrichment communities from methane seep in Santa Monica Basin, California, United Staets - ANME aggregate JGI... | ecosystem: Environmental > Aquatic > Marine > Cold seeps >...
AACCTTTCCAAAAGCGTTATCCATAGGCCCAATTACAGTGGTTGCATGACTAAAATCCCCATGAGCGTCACTGCCACCCGCAATAAATATATCTTTGCGACCATTTAATAACAAGCGTTTCCACTGTTCTAATCCTAAATCTCGCTCATGGTCTCTGTCCATCATATTCCACACTTGAAGACCATTATACCCGACCAGATCATAGTCTTCAGTAATCCAGGGAACTCTATCAAAAGCGGCAGCACTTGCATCGCGATGTCCTTCCGGATGTGCCGCATAACTAACGCCGCCCTGAGAATTAACTGCATCAATAACATCTTCAAGATTCCATGTTAGCCCGCCTTCAGGTTTTTCATCGTGACCTCCGGGGATAAAGTCTAATCCTGTTCCTTTAACATTGTTGAAATTTTCCATTCCAAAGATTAAAAAATGAACAACCCCTCTTGGAACCTGTGGATTAGGAGGATTCTCATGTCCATAACAAGAGACTTCCTCCCCAAGTATAAGCCTGTACGAACCAGTGTTATAAGAGCTGACGTCACTTTTAAGGGTATTAAACTTATGATTTGAGTCTGATGTTTTGCTATCTCTAATATCAAAGGAGTGATCTGTAATAGCATTCCAGTCAAGCCCAATGACTTTTCCAGCTTCTACCGTAGCTTCTACTGGAAATCCAAATTCTACTAGATTGTCGGTATAACTACTATGGTAATGTGTATCTCCAGCATGCCAATTTGTTAAGGCAGGTAGAGTATCACTTGCTATATTCACATTAAAATGGCTGTGCGTATCGCTATCCGGATCTAGCCATCCACCGATTTCCCTGATCACTACATGGAAACAAACCTCACCACTTAGATCATGTTCAGATGGATCCAGATAAGTAATGCCATACCAATGAGCGTAGTGAGACTGCAATTATAGGGAATGAAATTACAGGATATTATCTTACTTTGAACATACAATGGGAGTCAACATCTGAATTCGGGAATATTTCTCACATTTATATCCATCGTGGTATAATTAATGAAACTGAAGTAAAAATCAGCGAGTATAATCTTACTCCAGATAATTTTTCAGGGGCAGGTGTGTATTCGGACTTAGCTGGCAAGGTTCCTTTGATGAAGAATGGATATATCAGGATAAATGCAACTACAGATAAAGGGTACAGTGTATACACAAATCCAATCTGGATCAACAGTCCTGCATCTATAATCTCTAATGTATCAGTAACTGGAATAACAGCAAATTCTACAACCATAACCTGGGATACTAATGGACCAAGTGACAGCTTAGTTAAATATAGCTCCGAATCTGGAAACTATACGTTATTAAAATATAACCATAATAATGTCACGTCACACAATATAAATCTCACAGGACTGATACCAAATACAACTTATTATTTTGTTGTGAACAGTACGGACGCAAGTTGTAATTCTAACGAGAGCAATGAATATAATCTCAGGACTGCAGCAATTCCAGACACCACGCCAGCAGTTGTAATTAACACATCTCCCGAGAACTTGGCAATAAATGTCATAATAGAGACAAATATTACTGCTACATTCAGTGAACCTATGAACAGTTCTACACTCAATAATAACACGGTAAAGGTATATAATCCGGACAGGATTATGGGCGAAACCTTTGAAGATACTAATGGTTCATGGAACTCCAGTAATTTCCAGGCTTTCATGCATGTTGAGGAACTTGCTGTCTGGCAGACACCAATAGATGATGCACACAGAACCATAGGAGAAGGTAATCTCATATATTCTACTCAACCCCTGCTGAGGGACTATCATGTCTATTCAAATGAAGGCATCGAAGTAGAAGACTCTGGGAATTACAGCGTCATCGGTTGGCTGGGGGATGAAAATGTAGTGATTGATAATGGTGCTGGCGATTGGATAATCTCGAAATTGGTTTTCGAGCAAAACTCTATTAATACCAAAACATTACATGTCGGACAAACATGGGATTTAGGAGATGGATATTCCTTTAAGTTGCTCGAACTCGATGTAGGTGGTAATGAAGCATGGGTGGCCTTAAACGACTCACGTGGAGAAATTGACAATATGGTATGTGTTAACCAGACTGCTTGTATTTTTTCAGCGGACATAGACGCAAGTGGTGATAATACTCCTTTCTTCGTAACATATCTGAATAAAGTCAACTTGACCCAGTTCCATATAGAATTAAAATACACTTGGTTGATATCACAGAATACTACTGAGATTCAAGATAATGAACAATTAGGCGATTTCAGAGTAAAAACCTCCACTGACAAAATTATTATTGAAAACGATGAAGACATGCTTTTAATGAGAGGTAGCACAATTCCATTATTCGATAACTTCAAGTTCGAAGTTGAGGATACGCCAACTGTACGATATCGTCTTATACACCAAACAGAAACACCTGTGGAAGGAGATGTTTCTTACAACAGTTCAAGTAGAACCGTGACTTTTGACCCAATTTCAAATCTCAATGAAAACATAGACTATTTCCCACGCATTACAACTGGTGCAGAAGATCTGGCTGGTAATGGTTTGACTGAAGACTACATATGGACATTTAAGACAGTTGATACAAAACCACCCACCATAACTGATAACACTCCAACCGGAACAGACATTCCAGTAACGACCGTGATAACCATAACATTCAACGAGTCGATGAATACGACATCCGTTGAAGATGCTTTCTCCATTGATCCTTCAGTTGCAGGAACGCTCAGTTGGTCTGGCGATACGATGAACTTCACCCCAACCGCTGACCTTGCATACTCTACAATGCATGAGGTTACCATCGGAACAGGAGCAGAAGATATGGCTGCCAATCCTCTGGCAGCGGCTTACATCTGGGACTTTACCACAGGAGCAGGAGCAGAACCAGACACCACAGCACCAACCGTAACTGATAACACTCCAACCGGAACAGACATTCCAGTAACGACCGTGATAACAGTTACGTTCAACGAGTCGATGAATACGACATCCGTAGAAGATGCTTTCTCCATTGATCCTTCGGTTGCAGGATCGTTAAGCTGGTCCGGCGATACAATTACCTTCACACCAACCGCTGACCTTGCATACTCCACAACATACGAGGTTAACATCGGAACAGGAGCAGAAGATCTGGCTGGCAATCCACTTGCAACAACTTACATCTGGAACTTTACCACAGAAGTTATACCAACCTCAAACAATATCATCCTGAACCCAGGATTTGAATCAGGAACCTCTCCATGGCGATTTTATACGAGCGGGACAGGGACTTTCACTATAGCATCTCCTGGCTTTGAAGGGAACAATGCTGCCAAACTTGCTTTATACAGTGGTAGTACGAACATCCAGTTATATCAAACAGAGGTAACACTGAAACCAGACACCCGCTATCAGTTAAGTTTTTCAGGTTATTCAACGACCGGACATGATGTGAATGTGCGATTGATCAAGCATGTTTCACCATATACCAACTATGGTTTGGACTTTACAGCTGATCTTGGCACGAGCTGGCAGACCTTCACTACTGAATTTACCACGACTGGTTTTACAGGTACAGTAAATGATGGACGTTTAATGTTCTGGCTCGCACCGTTCGCTACATCAGGAGATAAGTACTACATTGATGACGTGCGATTGGAGAAAGTTGATATTCAAGATACCACACCTCCCACGGTTGCCGGAAATGAACCCACAGGAATAAATGTTCCCGTCACCACGCAAATACATGTGACTTTCAGCGAGGCAATGGATCAAGCATCTACGGAGTCCGCGTTCTCGACGTCTCCCGTAAATTTTGGAAGCTTCAGCTGGAACGGTAACATCATGACCTATACTCCAGATTCTGACTTTGCCTTTGACACGACATATACGGTTATGGTAAAAGACACAAACTGTATGACGGTCTGCCATAACCAGGATATGCATGCGATACATGAAATGACATCAGCTACATGCCAGGGATGTCATGGTGTATCATTAGCCGATCGACAACCTTCATGTTACAAATGCCATACAGATTCGATACACACAGGTGCCAGAGACTTGGCAGATAATTGTATGCAAACCGAGCATACCTGGCAGTTCACAACGGAAATTGTACCGACTTCAAACAATATCATCCTGAACCCGGGATTTGAGTCCGGCACTACACCATGGCTTTTTTTTACCAATGGTATAGGCACGTTTTTGAATGATGCTTCTGGTGATGGAAGTCCCTATGCCGGTCATATTACGATCTATCAAGAAGGGAGCAATGTTCAACTTTATCAGCCGGGTCTGGTACTTGAGCCAAATGTTCTATATCGTTTGAGCTTTAAGGCATATTCCAATACTGGTCATGACTTCTCCATTTCACTGCATAAGCACGAATCTCCGTATACTAATTATGGATTATCTGACGATGTGGTTAACCTTGGTACTTCATGGAGTGAATATTCAACCCAGTTTACCACTTCCGGTTTTTCCGGAACTGTAAATGATGGTCGTTTAAGGTTCTGGTTGTCACCCTATGATGCTATTGGAGATCACTATTTCATTGATGATGTTATTCTCATAAAGGTTTAGGACCTAAGATGTGTGGGATCGAAGGTATCCGGCACTCGCAATAGCGTGGGTTGGCAGGGACTTTCATGTACTCCATCTTCCTGAACTGCTTTTCGGATATATTCCTTGCTTATCTGTGGAATTGTTTTTTTAATTATTTATCAGTACGGCATCAACTGACTAAACCAGTCCTGAAATTTTACGTGTATGGATAGAGAGCGTCATAATTTGTTTGATTATGATCATCATAATAGTTGACAATTCCAAAAAATTATTATACTATTACGAACTTGAATATTTATATTGTGCTGAAAAGATTACGTTCAATCTGGAAGGAAAGGTGAGTGAATTATGAGTGAAAAAAATATCAAGATCAACCATACCGCTGTAAGTAACAGCATTAACAAGTACAGGATATTGATGATTGTGTTCATTACTGCCGCAGTGTGTGTGATGAGTGCAGGAATCGGAACCGCAGAAGATGTGAATATAACATTTGAAGGACATTTTGGTGGTGACATTTATGCAACTGCTGTGTCCGGGAACTATGCATATGTCGGACAGGGACAGCATTTAGTAGTTCTTGATATAAGCAATACTTCACAACCTTTGGAACTTGGGAGGATAGATACTATAGGTATTCTTTTCGATATTAAAATATCAGGTAGCTACGCCTACATTGTCAATGATAATGAGTATCTTGTGATTGTTGATATCAGCGACCCAGCCGCCCCGACCCTTGCAGGTAGTTATAATACGGAAGGATTTACGAAAAATGTTGTAGTTTCGGGCAGCTACGCCTACGTTGCCTGTAATCTTGACGGTCTTGTGATTGTTAATATCAGCAATCCGGCCGCTCCTACTCTTGCAGGTAGTTATGATACGGCAGGATATGCAAGGGGTGTTGCTGTTTCAGGAAGTTACGCCTACGTTGCCGATTTAAATAACGGTCTTGTGATTGTTAATATCAGCAACCCGGCCGCTCCTACTCTTGTAGGCAGTTATGATACGGCAGGATATGCAATCGGTGTTGCTGTTTCAGGCAGCTACGCCTACGTTGCTGATAATAATGATGGTCTTGTGATTGTTAATATCAGCAACCCGGCCGCCCCTACTTTTGCAGGTAGTTATGATATGATAGGAGATGCGTGGCGTGTTGCAGTTTCAGGCAGCTACGCCTACGTTACCAATGGTATTAACGGTCTTGTGATCGTTGATATCAGCAACCCGGCCGCCCCTACTCTTGCAGGTAGTTATGACACGGAAGGATTTGTGCAAGGTATTGCAGTTTCAGGTAGCTATGCTTACCTTGCCGATAGTAATAACGGTCTTGTGATTATTGATATCAGCAACCCGGCCGCCCCTACCTATGAAGGTAGTTATGATTTGGCAGGAGATGCGCAAGGTGTTGCAGTTTCAGGTAGCTATGCCTACCTTGCCGATAGTAATAACGGTCTTGTGATTATTGATATCAACAACCCAACCGTCCCTACTCTTGCAGGTAGTTATGATACGGCAGGAGATGCGAATGGTGTTGTGGTTTCAGGCAGTTACGCCTACGTTGCCGATGGTACTAACGGTCTTGTGATTATTGATATCAGCAACCCAGCCGCCCCCACTCTTGCAGGTAGTTATGACACGATGGGATATGCGTACGGCGTTGCAGTTTCAGGCAGCTATGCCTACGTTGCCAGTAGTAACGGTCTTGTGATCGTTGATGTCAATAACCCAGCCGCCCCTACTCTTGCAGGCAGTTATGGTATAGCAGGATTGACGATGGGGGTTGCAGTTTCAGGCAACTATGCCTATGTTGCCGGTTTTACTAACGGTCTTGTGATTGTTGATATCAGCAACCCGGCCGCACCAACCCTTGCAGGTAGTTATGATACGGCAGGATTTGCGGAGAATGTTGCAGTGTCAGGCAGCTATGCCTACATTGCCGATGGTAATAAGGGTCTTGTGATTGTTGATGTTAGCAACCCAGCCGCTCCGACCCTTGCAAGTATTTATGACAAGGCAGGATGGATGCATGATGTTGCAGTGTCAGGCAGCTATGCCTATGCTGCAAGTAGTAATGGCAGAACAATGACTATTATTAATATCAGTAACCCAGCCGCCCCTACTCTTGCAGGTAGATATGATATGAGAGGATATGCAAGTGGTGTTGCAGTTTCAGGTAGCTATGCCTATGTTGCCGATTATCATAACGGTCTTGTGATACTGCGCACGAACATTACAAGCTCTAGCAATGCACCAGTAGCTTCTGATCAAAGTATAACAACACCTGAAGATACTTCAGTTGACATCACATTATCAGCAACCGATGCTGATGGTGATCCACTGACTTATTCTATAGTTGATGTTCCATCTCACGGAACTGTCACTCTCTCAGATAACACAGCCACCTACACACCAGATGCGAACTATAATGGTGCTGACAGCTTTACCTTCAAGGCAAATGATGGTACCGTTGATAGTAACACTGCTACGGTTTCAATGACAGTTACCGGAGTCAACAATATACCAGTAGCCTCTGATCAAAGTGTAACAACACCTGAAGATACTTCAGTTGACATCACCTTATCAGCAACCGATGCTGATGGTGATGCACTGACTTATTCTATAGTTGATGTTCCATCTCACGGAACTGTCACTCTCTCAGATAACACAGCTACCTACACACCAGATGCGAACTATAATGGTGCTGACAGCTTTACCTTCAAGGCAAATGATGGCACAGTTGATAGCAACACTGCTACGGTTTCAATAACAGTTACCGGAGTCAACAATGTACCAGTAGCCTCTGATCAAAGTGTAACAACACCTGAAGATACTTCAGTTGACATCACCTTATCAGCAACCGATGCTGATGGTGATGCACTGACTTATTCTATAGTTGATGTTCCATCTCACGGAACTGTCACTCTCTCAGATAACACAGCTACCTACACACCAGATGCGAACTATAATGGTGCTGACAGCTTTACCTTCAAGGCAAATGATGGCACAGTTGATAGCAACACTGCTACGGTTTCAATAACAGTTACCGGAGTCAACAATGTACCAGTAGCCTCTGATCAAAGTGTAACAACACCTGAAGATACTTCAGTTGACATCACATTATCAGCAACCGATGTTGATGGTGATGCACTGACTTATTCTATAGTTGATGTTCCATCCCACGGAACTGTCACTCTCTCAGGTAACACAGCTACCTACACACCAACTTCGAACTATAATGGTGCTGACAGCTTTACCTTCAATGCAAATGATGGTATCGTTGATAGTAATACTGCTACGGTTTCAATAACAGTCACTGCAGTTGACGATGCACCAGTAGCCTCTGATCAAAGTGTAACAACACCTGAAGATACTTCAGTTGACATCACCTTATCAGCAACCGATGCTGATGGTGATTCACTGACTTATTCTATAGTTGATGTTCCATCTCACGGAACTGTCACTCTCTCAGGTAACACAGCTACCTACACACCAGATGCGAACTATAATGGTGCTGACAGCTTTACCTTCAATGCAAATGATGGTACGGATGATAGTAACACTGCTACGGTTTCAATAACAGTCAGTGCAGTTAACGATGCACCAGTAGCAGATCCGAATGGTCCTTACACTGGCACGGAAGGCATTCCAGTAACTTTTAATGGCTCTGGCTCATATGATCCGGATGGAAACATTGATTCATATGACTGGGACTTTGGAGATGAAAATAGTGGAAGTGGAGTAGATCCAAGCCATACTTATACACAGGATGGAATTTACACTGTCACCCTGACAGTAAGAGACAACGACGGTGCAACAGATTCAAATTCCACAACAGTTGTAGTTGGTAACATTGCGCCAAGTGTGACCATACATTCTCCTCCATCTGTAACTAACGACAGCACGCCCCAATTATATGCAACATTTGATCAGATAGCTACCTCAACCTGGTACGTTATAGATGGAGCCGCTGGAACAGGGGGATCTAATACCGATAATTTGACTGTTAGATTACCGGAACTCTCAGATGGTCAGCATACTGTAACGGTTTATGCAAATAATTCAGACGGAAATGTTGGTTCTGCAACACAGGACTTCCTTGTGGATACCATTGCACCCGATATAACGATAGATAACACTCCAAACGGAACAGACGTTCCAGTAACGACCGTGATAGCCGTTACGTTCGGCGAGTCGATGAATACGACATCCGTAGAAGATGCGTTCTCCATTGATCCTTCAGTTGCAGGAACGTTCAACTGGGATGGCGATACAATGACCTTCACCCCACTCGCTGACCTTGCATACTCTACAACATACGAGGTTACCATCGGAACAGGAGCAGAAGATCTGGCTGGCAATCCTCTGGCAACGGCTTTCGTCTGGAACTTTACCACAGGATCAGGATCTGAATCAGACACCATACCACCCACCGTAACTGATAACACTCCAAACGGAACAGACGTTCCAGTAACGACCGTGATAGCCGTTACGTTCGACGAGTCGATGAATACGACATCCGTAGAAAGTGCGTTCTCAACCAATCCTTTGGTTACAGGAACGTTCAACTGGGATGGCGATACAATGACCTTCACCCCATCCGCTGACCTTGCATACTCTACAACATACGAGGTTACCATCGGAACAGTAGCAGAAGATATGGCTGGCAATCCTCTTGCAACAACTTACACCTGGGAATTCACAACGGAAGCTGTACCGACTTTAAATAATCTTATCCAGAACCCTGGATTTGAATCAGGAACCTCCCCATGGCTATTCTATACAAGCGAGACAGGGGATTTCAGTATGGCATCTCCTGGCTTTGAGGGGAGCAATGCTGCCAAACTTGCTTTGAACAGTGGTAGTACGAACATCCAGTTGTATCAAAAAGGGGTAACACTGGAACCAGATACCCGCTATTGGTTAAGTTTTTCAGCTAAGTCAAACACCGGACATGATGTGAATGTGCGGTTGATCAAGCATGTTTCACCATATACTAACTATGGTTTGGACTTTACGGCTGATCTTGACACGAACTGGCATACCTTCACGACAGAATTTACCACGAATGGTTTTACAGATACAGTAAATGATGGACGTTTAATGTTCTGGCTCACACCGTTCGCCGCATCAGGAGATACATACTTCATTGATGACATACGATTGGAGAAAGTTGATTTTCAAGATACAACGCCTCCCACAGTTACCGGGAATGAACCGACAGGAACTAATGTTCCCGTCATCACGCAAATACATGTGACTTTCAGTGAGGTAATGGATCAAGCATCTGCCGAGTCAGCGTTCTCAACGTCTCCTGCAACTTTGGGAAGCTTTAGCTGGATTGGTAACATCATGACCTATACTCCAGATTCTGACCTTACATCTGATACAACATATACAGTTACTATTGGCACAGGTGCCATGGATCTGCCAGACAATAATATGGAAGCTGAGCATATCTGGGATTTCACAACGGAAATTGTCCGGAACCCAGGATTTGAATCGGGAACATCTCCATGGTTATTCTATACCAATGGTATGGGTACGTTTTTGAATGATGCTTCTGGTGCCGGGAGTCCCTATGCCGGCCATATTACGATCTCTCAAGAAGGGAGCAATGTTCAACTTTATCAACCGGGTCTGGTACTTGAGCCAAATACTCTGTATCGTCTGAGCTTTAAGGCCTATTCCAATACTGGTCATGACTTATCAATTTCACTACATAAGCACGGATCTCCGTATACTAATTATGGATTATCGAACTATGTAGTTAACCTTGGTACTTCATGGAGTGAATATTCAACCCAGTTTACTACTTCCGGGTTTTCCGGAACTGTAAATGATGGTCGTTTAAGGTTCTGGTTGTCACCCTATGGTGCTATTGGAGATCAGTATTTCATCGACGATGTTATTCTCGAAAAGGTTTAGGATCGAAGATGTGTGAGATTAAAGGTATCTGGCACTCACAATAGCCGTGGGTGCCAGGGTATTGTGTGTGGATAGGAATATGATGGATATGCATGTTAAAATGCACATTCCGCAGTCAAATACTAAAATAGCGGAAAAATAATTGCCATTACATACATACTATTGTCAAGATATTCCAACAAAGGGGCTAATCCCTTCTTTTCTCTCAGAAACCATATCCCTTCAGGCAGCTCTACCACAATCTCCCTAAATGCCGCAGACCACTTAACCGGGTTCGGCCCCTTTTGCACATAGAACACGCTCGCTCACCGCTCAACCCCAATCCCAGCAGCCACTTCCACAGCGGCACAAACCTTACCCTGCTGCTCTTGAAATCTTCCTCACCCTCATAATCCCAGGCGATGATCAGCAGGTTTGTACATTCCAGTTCCTTTGACACCTTAACCAGGGATTTTAACTCCCGCTCTCTTGTGTTGATATTTTCAAGGTCATAGCATACATGTATCAACTGCATGACCTCAAGTCCATGGACAGGATAAAATCCACCTCATGTCCTGATGTTTCTTTCCAGTAATATATCTTAAGTATCGGGTCAAAGTAGTACTTTTTTCTCAACAGCTCAATTGCAGTAATATTTAATTATTTATCAGTGCGGCATTAACTGATTAAACCAGTCCTGAAATTTTACATGTATGGAGGCTGTCCAACAATCACTGTCAGTAAGAAATATCTTGCTTTTTTTCCGATTTAAAGCCATAATCCATCTTCTTTTTCTTCGTATTTTGAATTACTGGAAAGCCTCTATGGATAGAGAGCATCATAATCTGTTTGATCAGGATTATCATGAGATTGTCGAAAATGCCTAATTTTCGAATATTTTAGCTTTACTATCTAAACTTGACCGGGCGCAGCATAGTGATTTAGTTTTAACAATATTTCAGTAAGTTTCAATTTGGGCGCTTTTCAGGTACTTTTCCGACAATCTTATCATAATAATAGTTAACAATTTCGAAAAATTATTATACTATTACGAACTTGAATATTTATATTGTGCTGCTAAGATTACGTTCTATCTGGTAGGAAAGGTGAGTGAATTATGAGTAAAAAAAATATTAAGATCAAACATAC
>Ga0255436_1064_pt1 | contig 11564 bp, 8 predicted proteins | sample ANMaggSSYBR02I10_FD_182655 | JGI IMG/M metagenome (GOLD analysis project Ga0255436, IMG submission 182655) | Sediment cell enrichment communities from methane seep in Santa Monica Basin, California, United Staets - ANME aggregate JGI... | ecosystem: Environmental > Aquatic > Marine > Cold seeps >...
ATACAGGAAACAAAGATTCAGGAACCTCAGCTTACAGAACAAATGAAGAATATTGATGGCTATGAATCATACTGGTCTTTTTCCACTGTCAAGAAAGGATACAGCGGTATCGGGGTTTATACAAAGACAAAACCCCGGAATGTTAAATATGGTATCGGCGTATCTAAATATGATGATGAGGGCCGTATTATTGAAATGGATTTTAAAAACTTCATTTTTTTTAATATATATTTTCCAAACGGACAGATGAGCGAGGAAAGACTTGAGTATAAACTTGATTTTTACAGGGATTTTTTTGAATATATTGATGCTTATAAGGATAAAGGGAAATGTTTGATAATCACCGGCGATTACAATATCGCTCACAATGAGATTGATTTGAAACACCCGAAGGCAAATGAAAAAAGGTCAGGCTTTCTGAGGATTGAACGTGACTGGATGGATAGGATAGTTGGAAACGGCTATGTTGATACGTTCAGATATTTATATCCGGATAGAGTAAAATATTCATGGTGGACATACAGGTTCAATGCCAGGGCTAATAATGCAGGCTGGCGTATTGATTACTTCTTTGTAACGCAGAATATTATTGATAAAGGGTGGCTCAAGGAAGCATTTATTGATAACGATGTATATGGATCTGATCACTGCCCGGTCGGCATAGATGTGAAGATTTAGGTAGTTCCTGCAAAGTTTTTAACCCTACAAAATATGGTAACCGTTCACGGTTTACAGTTATCGGTTCACGGTCTCAAACAACCCGTTGAATTTACAAAGTGTCCCGGCTTAAGTTGGTAGCCCAATTTAGCCACTAAAACTGCTTTAAAATATAACTTTAGAAGTACAAAAACCACTTAAAATCTACAAAAAGTGTAGAAAATGCCATTTTTTTCCCATTTTTGATGGTCGAATGAGACCCATAAGAAGCTTGTTAGTCTCAATTGTCACTACACTAAAAAAATAACTTTAAATAATATCAAGTAGTTAAAAATGTGTAAATGTTGATCTGGAAGATTCCGGATAAACATTGGCATCCTTATTGCTAAAACAAAAAAAGAAAGAACGGAAAGTGAATTTAGAGAGTTAGGGATTTCCGTAATCCTCCAATTTCTAAACAACATTTCATATGAAACGTTTTACATATAATGTGTAAACTTTTCGTTTTTATGTGTGTAACAAATTTCCCATTTTGAATTCCAAACGTGAAACAGTCTTTTGCAGTTCAAGTTCATGAAAATTTTTTTCACGTTCAGTCCTTAGGGCTGTTAACCCAATAAACTTGCATACAGCAACAAGCAACCATTTTTTTAAATCACTGAATTTTCTCCGTGGCACAACTTTTGCTTTGTATTAAAATACAAAATCGGATTTTGTCTGAACATGAGTTTTCGTTCAGGCATTAATTAGAATTGCTGTTATTGTCCCTTTTGTTCTTGACTCTTATAACCGGTTTTGTTTATAGCTTTATGCTCACAACGCTGAGAGCGTGTTTGTTTTGCACCTTTTATTTAATAATAACAACAAGCTATTGATAATTTTTCCATGTAAGTCAAGGGGCGGAGCTATATTTGCGCATGGTGTGGAGATGATATCGGGAGGATGCAAAAAAAGGACTAATAATGATGGAAGCTATCACTAAGAAGAACAATGTGACATGGTTTAATGGTTATGTCAGCCGCGAGGATAGGGAAACTCTCCATAGTCACAAGGGAGCAGTTATTTGGTTTACAGGCCTTTCGGCCTCCGGCAAATCAACCATTGCACACCTTAACTCGTTTCGAATGTCAGAAGCAACTGGGGCCAACAATTTTCATAGAGATCGTGGTACATTATGATATTATCTGATTTTCTTGTTATTGGCGCTGGAATAATCGGCATCAATGTTGCGAGGGAATTGAAAAATCTATTCCCTGACACAAGAGTTATTTTAATAGAAAAAGAGAAAGGATGTGGTGCACATGCAAGCACTCGCAATAGCGGTGTTTTGCATGCTGGTTTCTATTATTCCTCTGATAGTTTAAAGGCAAAATTCACGCGAAATGGGAACAAACTACTGACAGAATATTGCGATTTTAATCAGATACCAGTTAACAAATGCGGGAAACTTGTTGTAGCAAAGGACCTAAGTGAGCATCATAATCTTGATGAGTTACTCAAAAGGGGCAGAGCCAATAGAATTGAACTAGAAGATATTACCGAGGATGAGGCTGTTTCCATAGAGCCGAGAGTCAAAACGTGTGGGCGGGCTATCTACTCTCCGACAACATCATCAGTGAATCCTCATAAGGTTATGCGATCTATGGTTTGCGATGCCGTAAAAACGGGCGTCGAGGTACACCGTGGAGTTTGTTTTTTAAGGAAAACAGTACGCGGGATTCTAACTTCCTCTGGTACATATCAAGCTGGTTACATTGTAAACACAGCGGGCCTCTATGCTGACAGCATTGCTAGAGAATTCGGTTTTTCACGTAACTACCGAATCCTGCCATTTAAGGGGCTTTATTTATATTCAGATGAGCCTGTTGGTTCTATACAAACAAACATCTATCCTGTTCCGAACCTCAGAAATCCCTTTCTCGGTGTCCATTTTACCATAACGGTAGATGGCAATACCAAAATTGGGCCAACGGCTATCCCTGCTTTTTGGCGTGAAAATTATCATGGTCTTGATGGGTTTAATTTCAGGGAATTGGTCGATATCTTTACGAGGGAGGTTTGTCTTGTTGCATCCTCTACTTTTGACTTTAAAAAACTTGCTCTGGAAGAGTTCAATAAATACAGGCGATTGCGAATGGTATCTCTCGCTTCATCGCTAGTTAAAGGCGTAAAAACAAAGCATTACAAAAGGTGGGGGGTGCCCGGGATACGGGCGCAACTGGTTGATATTAAAGCTCAGAAGTTGGAAATGGATTTTGTCGTTGAGGGGGACAACAAGTCAATTCACATATTAAATGCAGTATCCCCTGGATTCACCTGCTCTATTCCTTTTTCGAAGTATATTTGTAAAGAGATAAATCAAAGGGGGAAAAATGAAAGTAGCGATTCTTGCAGGGGGACATGGCACTAGGCTTGCGGAAGAGACGGCAGTAAGGCCTAAACCCATGGTCGAGATTGGTGGCAAGCCAATTCTTTGGCACATTATGATGATTTATGCGCACTACGGGTTCAAAGATTTTGTAATTGCCTTGGGTTACAAAGGCGTGATGATCAAAAAATACATGATTGATTACTGTGCGCTGAGCAGCGATCTAACTGTGGATTTAAAAAATGGGGATATAGAATTTCATGACGGTAATAGATTGGATTGGCAAGTACAGTTAATCGATACCGGGTTGCATACTATGACGGGGGGACGTATAAAGCGTCTCGCTTCCTATATCGGAAATGAGACTTTTATGCTGACTTGGGGAGATGGTGTTTCGAATATTAATCTGAATGATCTTTTGAAGTTCCATCGGTCTCATGGTAAATTGGCTACCATGACAGCTGTTCGGCCCCCGGCACGTTATGGTCATCTAGAATTTGACGGTAAAAGAGTGGCAGAATTTTCAGAAAAACCTCAAACTGGTGAGGGATGGATCAACGGCGCATTTTTCGTGATTGAGCCCAAAGTATTTGATTACATTGAGGGGGATGACACGCAATGGGAAAAGGAACCGCTGGAAAGGTTGGCAAAGGATGGAGAACTGATGGCCTATCGCCATAGCTCTTTCTGGCAGTGTATGGATACATTGCGCGAAAAACATATACTCGAAAAATATTGGCATTCAGGGAATGCGCCATGGAAAATTTGGAGGTGAACTATGCGTGTGTTGGTTACGGGACATAACGGCTACATCGGGACAGTGCTTTGCCCCATGCTCCTGAAACATGGTCATGAAGTAATAGGGTTGGACAATGATTTGTATGAACGGTGTACATTTTCTGGGGCCGTGCCCGATATAAAAAATATAAAAAAGGATGTTCGGGATATAAAGGAATATGATATTAGAGGATTTGATGCCATTATCCATCTGGCTGGTTTGTCTAACGATCCACTGGGAGATTATAGACCTGAGCTTACTCAAAACATCAACGAATCTGCGTCCATTCAACTGGCACGAATAGCAAAAGAGACGGGGGTTAAGCGATTCTTGTTTGCCTCTTCTTGCAGCAATTATGGCGCAGCGGGCGCTGACTTTCTTACAGAGGAGGCTCCAGTCAACCCGGTGACTCCATACGGTGTCTCCAAGGTCCGTGTAGAAGTAGCACTATCGCAGATGGCTGACGCAAACTTCAGTCCAACCTATCTTCGAGCATCAACCGCCTACGGCGTGTCACCGCGGTTGCGATTTGACCTGGTGACTAACAATCTCACCGCGTGGGCATTTACCACGGGTCGAGTGCATATCAAGAGTGACGGAACACCATGGCGCCCAATCGTACACATAGAGGATATATCGCGGGCGTATATCGCAGCGCTGCACGCCACCCGAGAGATAGTTCACAACGAGGCGTTCAATGTTGGTACTACTACGGAAAATTATCAGGTACGGGAGATCGCAGATATTGTGAACCAAATTGTTCCGGGATGCAAAATCGACTACGCAGCCGGTGCTGGCCCTGATAAGCGTTGTTACAGAGTCGACTGCAATAAGATTGCATACACGTTACATGAATTCAAGCCCCAGTGGACCGCGCAACGTGGAGTAGAGCAATTGTACGAAGAGTATAAGAGGGTTGGGCTAACCCTCGAAGAGTTCGAGGGGCCGAAATACATGAGAATTGCGCACATCAAGCACCTGATTGCAGAGGGCTTGCTGGATGAAAATTTACGATGGATAGCGCAAGAAAACTTTTGAGGGAAAGGGATATGAAATGATAAATACGAATTTTAGATGCCGCACTTGTCGGCAATCCGCTCTTGAAATTTTTTTGGATTTGGGAGAAACTCCCCTTGCGGATCGATTGTTAACAGCGGAACAGCTTAGCGAGGCTGAACCAAGGTATCCTCTCCAGGTGGCGTTCTGCCCAGATTGCGCTCTTGTACAGATTATAGAAACTGTCCATCCGGAAGTACTATTTTGCGAGAAATACCCCTATTACTCCTCCTTCTCAAACGCCCTTTTGGAACATTCCAGAGACAATGTTTTGCACTTGATCAAATCATGCGATCTCAACGCAACCAGTCTCGTAGTGGAGTTGGCCAGTAATGACGGCTATCTCCTTAAGAACTACGTTGAAAACGGGATCCCTTGTCTTGGCATAGATCCGGCAGAAGGGCCTGCACAGGCTGCAGAAAAAAATGGGGTTCCCACACTAAGAACTTTTTTCACGAGAGAATTAGCCGAACGGTTGCGTGCAGAAGGTCGAGCTGCTGATGTTATTCACGCTAACAATGTATTGGCCCATGTAGAAGACACCAACGGCTTTGTAGAAGGTATCAGAATCTTGTTAAAGGACGATGGTATTGCTGTTATAGAGGTGCCTTACTTGAAAGAATTAATTGATCACTGTGAGTTTGATACGATTTACCATGAGCATCTTTGCTATTTTTCCGTAACGGCTCTGGACAATTTATTCAGAAGACACTCATTGTACCTGAATGAAGTGAAACCGCTGTCGATTCATGGCGGCTCGCTTAGGCTGTATGTTAGCCCTAATGAGGCGGTTGGTGAATCTGTTCGTTCACACCTTGCAAATGAAGTTACTCTTGGAATGAACAAGCTAACGTATTATGTCAATTTTGCTAATAAAGTTAATGAACTAAAAACTTCCTTGCTTGGTTTTCTGTACGGACTTAAGGCAGAGGGGAAAAGTATTGCAGCCTATGGTGCCGCGGCCAAGGGAGCTACGTTAATCAATTGTGTAGAAATCGGCAAAGAAATCATTGACTTTGTTGTTGACCGAAACACCCACAAACAAGGATTATATATGCCTGGCAAGCATTTGCCAATTTATGGGGCTGAAAAACTTCTTGAAGATATGCCGGACTATGTTTTACTGTTGGCCTGGAATTTTGCGGAGGAAATTTTGCAACAGCAGGCTTCCTATCGACAGAAGGGAGGAAAGTTTATTCTCCCTATCCCATACCCTACGCTTGTTTAACGGCTTTGTTTTTGCCGTGCGATTAATCCGCCGAAACCACTTTCTATAGTGGTATCATAAAAAAGGTTTTACCTTTACAGTTATTAATTTAGGAATGCGATTTTAAGATGAAAGGATCTTTCTCAAAAAATATTGACCTTTCGACAGGCGATGCATCGATAGACCTTGTGTGTCCGAGTTGCAATTTAAGAGGGATGTCAGTTTTTCATCAGGTGAACAACTTCCCTGTGCACAGCGTTTTGAACATGGCGACTCGTGAAAAAGCCCTTAATTACCCAACGGGGGATATCTTATTGGGTTTTTGCTGTAATTGCGGATTTATCTCCAATGTTACTTTCGATGATAGGATGCTCGAATATTCATCCGATTGTGAAGAATCACAGGGATGTTCGTCGACCTTTACCAAATTTTCGCATAATTTGGCAACTTACTTGATAGAAAAATATGACCTGCATTACAAAGATATTCTCGAAATTGGTTGCGGGAAGGGTGAATTTTTGACCCTGCTCTGTGAACTGGGTCAAAACAGCGGTGTCGGATTTGATCCAGCATATGTGAGGGGGAGGCATACGAGCAAAGCGGCTGATCGAATCACCTTCATACAGGATTTCTATTCAGCAAAATATGCTGCTTATCAAGCGGATTTCATTTGTTGTAAGATGACACTGGAGCATATTCACCGTACGGAACAATTCGTTCGTATGGTGCGGCAGGGCATTGATGGCAGGCTGAACACAATTGTTTTTTTTCAGATTCCGGACGTTACGCGTATTTTGCGTGACTGTGCCTTTGAAGATATTTACTACGAACACTGTTCCTATTTTAGTCCTGGATCCTTAGCAAGACTATTTAGAAAATGCCGATTTGATGTGATACACATGGCAACGGAATATGACGATCAATATCTCATCATTGAGGCCAAGCCTGCTGATTCGCCATTTTTGCCACCTCTTCAGATGGAAGACGATATTGAAAAACTCAAAAATTATGTGGAAGGCTTTCAGGCCAAATATCAGAGTAAGTTTTTTAGCTGGCAGAAGCGTTTGCAAGCAATTCGTGCAAAGGATCAGCGGCTTGTTCTGTGGGGCTCCGGCTCAAAAGCCGTCTCATTTTTGACAACCTTTCAAGTCTACGATGCCATAGAATATGTGGTAGACATCAATCCTTACAGATATGGATCTTACATGGCGGGAACCGGCCAGGAAATTGTTGCTCCAGAATTCTTGCGGGAATACAATCCTGACATGGTTATCATAATGAATCCCATTTACTATGATGAAATTAAACAGGATCTCAACAGGATGGGCCTGAATCCACATCTCGTGACACTATAATCGTTACTTTATAAGAAAAATTTCTATGAATAATAGACAATCCACCTGTGTATCAGATAATTGTCCTGTGTGCGACTCAACAGATATTGATATTTTTGTCGAAATAAGCGATGTGCCTGTCCATTGCAACCGACTGTGGCCGAGCCGCGAGGATGCTTTACGGGCTCCAAAAGGAGATATTCGATTGGGATTTTGCGTAGCCTGTGGACATATTTTTAATATCGCATTCAATTCCGATCTCATGAAATATAGTCAGGAATATGAAAATTCCCTGCATTTCTCCCCACGTTTCCAGGAATATGCCAGATCTCTGGCAACAAGATTGCTCCAGGATTATGATCTATATAATAAGGATATAATAGAGATCGGTTGTGGCAAAGGTGATTTTTTAATGATTCTTTGCGAGCTTGGACAGAATCGCGGAATTGGCTTTGATCCAAGCTACGTGCCTGGACGAATTCAGAATCCGGCTAAAGGCCGCTTTACTATCATCCAGGATTTCTATTCAGAACGTTACGCAAATTATAATTCGGACATCATATGCTGTCGACATGTACTAGAGCACATCCGGTTTCCTCGTGATTTCTTGAACTCTGTATGTCGTTCTATAACAAGACAATCCGGCACGGTTGTATATTTTGAAGTTCCCAATGTAATGTTTACCTTGAAACATCTTGGCATTTGGGATCTGATTTATGAGCATTGCGGCTACTTTACTCTTCGTTCGCTTGCGCATATATTTGATGCCTGCGGATTCCATGTAACAAGACTGAAGGATGGATTCGAAGGACAGTTCCTCTGTATCGACGCTTTGCCGGTAGAAGGTCTATCACATTTGGAAGAGAATAATTGCAACAGTCCTGAAGAAACAGCAGATTATGTCTCGGCATTCGCTGATAGATATAATAGCAAGATAGAAGAGTTGAAGTGTATGCTGGAAAGGATGCAAGATAAGAAGCAACGGGTTGTAATATGGGGAGCAGGATCCAAGGGAGTCACCTTTTTGAATACGTGCAAGTTGCAGGACAAGATTGAATATGTGGTGGATATCAATCCAACTAAGCACGGAATGTATGTAGCAGGCACCGGCCAGAAAATCGTCGAGCCAGAGTTTCTCCGACAATATCGTCCCGATACTGTTATAGCTATGAACCCAATATATCTTAACGAAATTCAACGAATTATATTACGAATGAAATTATCTTCCGCTCTCATCTCGGTTTGAACGAGCCCTAACCGGATAGGCATAGGGAATATCTCTCTGTATTACTTTGCAAACACCTGTTTTTTTGTTATGTGCTGGCAGAAGCCATGATATGTAACTTGTTGAAACTATTGACCCGCACTGTTTTGTGGGACTACTGCCTTGCAAGATGTCTCCCCCAAGACATCCTTCTTGTAGAAAATATCATACACATCAGACCGGAAACATGATATGCGGCTTAACTATTTGTTATTATAGTTACTATCGCAGACTAATATTATCATCTGGTGTCGGGGAAATCCTACAGAAAAAATACACCGTACGAAATCTAAAATCTACGAAATTTTTATTATTAATTAGTGTCTGAATGAAAACCCACGTTTTTGTTCAGAAATTCGAAATACGATACGGTCAGGCATTAATTAGTTATTGAGCCTTCCAAAGTTTGGCGCACTTATTGCTTGGTTAATAGGTTGATATATAGATTTTCAGATAAATAGTTTCACACCAAATTAAAAAAGGAGAAGTTAGTTATGAAAAACAAGGCTATTTTTATCATTGTTGCATCCATCTTATTTACTTGTATTACGGCCAATATCGTATTCGCCCAATTTGCCGGAGGAGCACCGGGGCCAGGTGACATCTACAAGGAATTTACATTTAACCACAATAGCAATAATTGGCGTGTAACCGATCCGAATGCTACGAATTCGGGAGCAGAGCCGTATCTTCCCAATCCCATACTGAGGTTGGGCATTGATGATTTACAAGGCGCTATTCATGCTGAAATTGTCATAGATTTTTGGACAGGACATGTGGGGACGATTAACAAGAAATTCCGTTTCAATGGCAAACCCTGGATTACCATTCCCGAACTTCATACGCTTGGCCCATGCCCCTCTCCTGGAAATATGTACATGCAACAAGTAAATCACCTTATTGATGTTCCATTGAGTTACCTTAACACAGGAATAAATACGTTTGAAGGCACGTCTGGAGCTAATGCCTGGGGTTGGGGACAATGGGGATGGTATGGAGTAGTCGTGCGGGTATATTATGGTCCAGGCAAGTCTCATGCCTCCGGACAAATAACTTCGCATAGTTCAAATTCAACGATTAGCGACAACCCAACAATCGCAGTTGCTACTTCAGGCAGTGTCAGCAGAGTGGATTGTCTGGCCTATTTTGATGATTACGATACGGATGGAGATGGTAACTATCTGGATTTTCATAGAAACTATCACAAAGGATCCTGGAGTGAACAGATTGGTATTAAGAATCACGTGGGGACTGACATAAGCGCCCCCTATCAGATCACATGGAATACCCAATGGGTTCCTGATCAAGTGCCCGGTAGAATAAAGCTAATAGCAAGAATAAGGGATAATAACGGTTATTGGTTTGTAACGAATGAAGTCACCAACTTGACACTCAAACGGACTACGTCTTCCGTAAAAATATATAAGGCAACGGGAGTTCCCCAAGAGTTTTGGGTTCGTGCCGGCAGAGTCAAGTCCTGTACTGTTAGCATTCCGACGTTGTCTGGCGCTACTGCAGCACTTATGAAAGTGGCATCATGGAACGGAAATGATGGAAGCGACTATTTCTATAGTAAAGTAAACAACTGGACTATGCCAAAATATGGATCAAATCATTTTTATTCATATGATCAGATCACGGTTCCTGTATCAGCGCTAAGAACGGGTAGCAATATATTTAAAATTAGTTCAAGTACTGACCATCATGGACTAGAAATCATGTGGCCGGGACCTTCTATTCTGGTTCGGTATGGTTCAGCGCTCCCCGCGCCCCCCGCGCCCCCCGGGACAGCTCCTACGATAACTCAGCAACCATCAAACGTAACAGTTTCGGTTGGTCAGACTGCTACGTTTAGCGTTACGGCAACGGGGACTCCTCCATTAAGCTATCAATGGGAAAAGAACTGGGTGAATATATCCGGAGCTACTGGTCCATCATACACCACACCGCCCGTAAGCTTATCCGATGATGATGCCACATTTTATTGCAATGTTTTAAACTTATATGAAACGGTTACAAGCAATGATGCAACCTTGACTGTTGAGGCGGCACCACTACCTTCGCCCTCTCCTACACCTCCGCCTTCTCCTACACCTACACCTCCGCCTTCTCCTACGGGAAACATTACCGTTAATCCTAGCTTTGAGGATGGCACTAGTTCGTGGAATTTTTACACAAATGGAAACGGCAACTTTGTCGTAACCGCTCCTGGCCATGAGAGTTCCAATGCGGCCTGTATCACAACGGTGACAGGGGGGACAAATGTCCAACTGCACCAGTATGATTTGCCTTTGAAATCAAATACCGACTATCAACTCAGATTTTCTGCGAAATCAAATACGGGTAATGACATGACTGTTTCAATTTTCAAACACGGTCCTCCGTATACGAACTATGGAGTAGGTAGCCATAATGTTAATCTCACAACGAGCTGGAATACGTTTACGATAGACTTTAGAACACCAGCTTTTGGTGATCCGGTTGATGATGCGAGACTGATGTTCTGGTTTGCTGGCGATGCAACTCCGGGGGATGAACACTGGATAGATAATGTAGTTCTCACTAGTGGGGATTCGCCCCCGCCCCCGCCTCCTCCTACGGAAAACATTACCGTTAATCCTAGCTTTGAGGATGGCACTAGTTCGTGGAATTTTTACACAAATGGAAACGGCAACTTTGTCGTAACCGCTCCTGGCCATGAGAGTTCCAATGCGGCCTGTATCACAACGGTGACAGGGGGGACAAATGTCCAACTGCACCAGTATGATTTGCCTTTGAAATCAAATACCGACTATCAACTCAGATTTTCTGCGAAATCAAATACGGGTAATGACATGACTGTTTCAATTTTCAAACACGGTCCTCCGTATACGAACTATGGAGTAGGTAGCCATAATGTT
>Ga0255436_1129_pt1 | contig 11038 bp, 9 predicted proteins | sample ANMaggSSYBR02I10_FD_182655 | JGI IMG/M metagenome (GOLD analysis project Ga0255436, IMG submission 182655) | Sediment cell enrichment communities from methane seep in Santa Monica Basin, California, United Staets - ANME aggregate JGI... | ecosystem: Environmental > Aquatic > Marine > Cold seeps >...
GGTTTAAAAGCCGAACCTGGCTGTCTCCTTGCAACGGTGGCTCTGTTGTAAGGACTTTTATAAAAATCTTTGCCGCCGATCATGGCAAGAATTCCTCCTGACTGAATGTCAAGGCAGACAAGGGCACTTTGAGGGTCAGGATTAATCATTCCCTGCTGTATCATCCTTGACTCAAGATCTGAAATGCCCTTTGCGATTGCATCCTCAGCCGTTTTCTGCAGCTCATAGGAAAGAGTAGTATATATTGTAAGTCCTCCTTTATAAAGCCTTGATGAGCCTATAATATTTTCAAGGAAATCTTTAACATATTCAACAAAATAAGGCGCTTTGAGCGAGTTTTTATTTTTTTTCGATAAGTTAAGTGTTTCATTTAATGCTTTATTATACTCTGTTTCATTAATTATGCCTGTTTCCAGCATTTGTTTTAATACAATGTTTCTGCGTTTTATTGCTAAATCTCTGTTGACCAGCGGAGAATATTTTGAGGGAGCTTTTGGCATGGCTGAAACAAGCGAGCATTCAGCAAGAGTTAAGTCTTTTACTGATTTGTTAAAAAATATTCTTGCGGCAGATTCTACTCCATATGCGCCGCTGCCGAAATATACCTGGTTGAGATACAGCTCCAGTATTTCATCCTTAGTGTAGCGGCGCTCCAGGTGAAAAGCCAGAAAAGCTTCCTTTAATTTTCTGACAAGGGTCTTTTTTGGATTAAGGAAAAGCGTTTTAGCGAGCTGCTGTGTGATGGTGCTTGCTCCTTCAACAAACTTTCCCGCCCATATGTCCTTTATTATGGCTCTGGCGATTCCTTTCAGATCAATTCCACTGTGGGTGTAAAAGTTTCTGTCTTCTGTTGTAATTATGGCTTTTTTGAGATATTCGGGTATGACTTTAAGAGTTACCGGGTCCCTTTTTTCTGCAAACAATTCTGCTATAAGAACCTTGTCTGATGAATATATTCGGGTGACTGCAGACGGCCTGAAATTTTCAAGGGAGCTTATCTGGGGCAGGTCGTGCGTCAGAGCTAAAAAAAAACCCGCTAAAATTCCGCAAATAATGCCGGCCATCACTATAAGTAAAATGAAAATATTTTTTTTATTGATGAAATTTTTAATCATGGAAATAGCATATTACTTTTGTGCAATATGTTGACTGTAAACATTAATAATTATAAATATCAAATTTATTTACAATAGTTCACCACGGATTTTCACGGAATTACACCGAGGAACTGTGAACCTGAGTAGTTAGACTTATTGTTTATAATTTTCAGTGAAACTCCGTGTTGTTCCGTGGTAAACTTTTATATTATAAGGAGAACTCGTATGACCCATGAACATAATCATGAAATACATAATAGTTTAACATTTGATGAAAAATTGGTCAAACTACTTGAGCACTGGATTAAGCATAATGATGATCATGCTGAAAACTATAGAGATTGGGCAAAAAAGACAAAAGAAAAAGGCACCAATGATGTTGGCCTTCTGCTGGAAGATGCGGTTGATATGACAGAGTTGATAAGCAATAAATTCAAAAAAGCGTTAGAGCTTATAAAAAACCGCTAAGGAACGTGGACGAATTAACTTCCTCAAGTAGGCGCATAGATTTGGGTCGAATTTGTTCGATCTCAGATCACAAAAGTTGAAGGAATAGCGAGCTATTTCAATATTTTTGTGATTTGAGACCGGACAAAGGCGGCCTGAAGCTGTGATGCATAGTTGGGGAAGTTAATTCGTCCACGTTCCTAACTCAATATTGTAGTAATTTTGTTTATCTGTTCTTGAGCCTGGGCAAGGTCTATTTTTATGGCCACCTGAGCCGCAATCAGTTCAAGTATATCTTTGCGATGTTTGGTAAATACTCCGGGTTTTCTGGCCGCAACAGTCAGTGCTCCTATTGAGTCGCCTTTTTCTTTCTGCAGGGGCAGAATAAGCAATGAGCCAAAGTCCGGGAATCGCTGTTCTTTGCTGAATATCGGTGCCGGCCCTCTGTATTCGGCTCCTGCCGGCAAAGAGCGGTTGATTTTTATGACCTGGCCGACTATTCCTTCGTTTTTTGAAAATTCCATCCCTGGTAAGTTTTTCGCATGCAATCCTTCAGCTCTGACAATTGAGTGGTATTCACCATGAAGCAGGCTGATAGCAATGAAATCAGTCTGTACCAATGTTCTGACAGCTTTGATAGATGCATCGAAGACAGGTTCCAGACCCAGAACGCTGTTAAGTTCACGCAGCCCTATGCAGACTTGCTGAAAAGCATTTCGCTCACGGTTCATAGTGTAAATCTGCCTTCCCATATTGATATCCAGGTAGAGTTTTTTGCCCAGCAGTTTGAGAATCGTGAGTTCAGACTTATTCCAGTCTGACTTTTCAGTGCGATCTACACAAAGAATGCCGGAAACTTTTCTGTCCACATGGCTTGTTTCTTCTTGTAAATTATCCATGATGTTAACTGCTAAAAGGCTTCCGACACCTCCTTTTTTGATATAATATGGCAGACCGGAAAAGTCAGCCTTAACCGGCGCTAGAGTGATTTCATTTCTATCTCTGAGAAGCGCACCGGTAATTCCGGCTCCTATCGGGTATGGGCCTGGCTGTATGTCTTTGCGAATAGTCGAAATATTTCGCAGTCTGAGTTCGCGTCCATGTATATCCGGCCATAGCACAGCAACAGTCGTGAGAATAAGAGCCTGTCTGATAAGTTCTAATTGCAGGTCAAAGGAGTCGGTAATAGTTTCTATGGTTGAGACACCGGGTTGCTCCTTGTTTTCTATTGCCTCAAATTCCGGCAGGGTTTCAAGTATGGAAGGTCCGGATGCAGTTATTCCTAAATCATTGGCGTATTCCCTGTTATCTGATTTCTTTTTAGCTTTGGCAATTGAGCCGGCCAGTTTTTTGCGATACGCCTGGCTGTGTGCAAACAAGACCAGGAATACGGCTATCAGCCCGTAAAGAAGCATGTTGAGAGCCAATTCAGCTACTGGTTGTCGACTGGTAATTGTCAGGCCTGCTTCCATTATAAAAGCGAATAAAATTGGAAAAAGAAAAATTTTAGGAGGATATGTTGTTACAACCCAGGCGATAAATCCTGCTGGAATAATGATTGTGTGTTTTGAATAAGGGCCGGACATTCGCAACAGCATCCATGCCGTTACTGTCCAGAGAAGCGGGCCTTGAATCTGTGCGGTAAAGTGAGCCGGCAGACGGCCTTTCAGGCGGTGTGCGATGTCCAAAAGACCGGCGGCAATTATAACAGTACCTAATAATATATACCATGACGTTACGGTGGAATTGAAGTCAAAAGCACCTGTTCCTACCGCAAATGCACCAATGGCTGCCAGGGTGATTAGATACCAGGTTTTTGCAAACCTTATGGCTTTATCTTTAAAGCTTTGGGGCTTCATTGAGTATCTCTCAGCAGTTTGAGACCTTTGCAAAAAGCCCCCTTTTGCCCAATTTCGGCGTCAGGCTTAAATTTTAAGCCTCGAAATACTCAATGTATTCCTGCATTTAAAATTTTCGCCTTCCTTGAACTTGAACAAAATTGAGCATTTTTCAAAGGTCTCAGTTCATAAAATTACTTTTCAATTCCAACTCTGGCTTTTACTCCTTTTTGGAAATAATGTTTTATTTCTTTCATTTCAGTAACCAGATCCGATTTTTCGATGAGCCTTTGATCTGCATTCCTTCCTGTGATTACTATCTCAACTTCTTCTGGTTTATCAGCAATTATATATAGAAGATCTTCAACTGAAAAAAGTCCGAGCTTAACCGCAACATTTGCTTCATCCAGTATGACCATCTTATAATTGCCGGAAGAAACGATAGATTTTGTTTTTTCAATTCCTTTTCGTGCAGCTTCTATATCTTCGGCAGCAGGTTTACCATTAATGAAGCAGCCGGATCCGAACTGCTCAACAGTTATGAGATCGGAAAATTTTTTCAGCGCTTTAATTTCACTGTAATTTCCCTTTTTGATGAACTGGGCTATAAAGACTTTCAGACCTGCACCTGCCGCCCTTATTGACAGACCCAGTGCAGCAGTGGTTTTCCCTTTTCCATCTCCAGTATAAATATGGACATAACCTTTCATAACTTTTTCCTGTAAAAACTCATTACATTACTCAAGTTTTGCACCCGCTAATTCCTGTTTTTGTATTGCACCTGCCATGTATATCGCTTCTATTGCAGATGAAACCAGCCAGCCTCGCTTACTGTCCGGCAAACGGATGAGGGAAAAGCCGGATTCATTTCTTTCCTGATACGCCAGCGTACCTTCATGAACTTTGAAAAGCAAAGTATCTTCCTTGTCGGGACCTGCCAGAACATCCACTTCTTTTGCAAGTATTACGACCCTGTCGTCAAAAATTGTTTGTTTGAGCATTATACCGAACGAAATGCCGGAAACGATCCAACATATTGAAAAAACAATAATAACATAAAAAATCCATTCAGCTCTAAAAAAAATACGAATCGTCAAAAACAAAAATAACATCAGATTGACCAGGCAGAAAACTGTTGCAAGCTCTGTTTGAGAAAAAAAATTAACACCGAAAATCTCGCCGATTATGTTCTCGGGCTGAGCTAAATTGTCTTCAGTCAGATCATGTACATATTCTATATTATATTTTAAATCAGCGTCCCGCGGTATAAATTGTCTGGCTCTCTCGTAATTAAGCAGGGCATTGCCCTTTTGTCCTAAACGAAAATAGCAATTGCCTATATTATAAAATAGTTCTCCTCGGGATTCAGACTTAAAAATTAAATTTGTCAAAAAAAAATGAAATTGATGGCTTTTTAAGATAGATTCATATAGTTGGACAGCCTTGTCAAATTCACCATTAAAGTAAAACTGGTTTGCTTTAAAAAAAATATTCTCAGATCCGCCATCCACATCTCCATCCAGGGCGCAGGCAGTATTCACTGATAGCAAAAATAACAATGATAATGTAATGCAAAATCTCATTTAACCTCCCGGTCCACAGATTTCAAAATCCCTGTTAATTCGTCCTGTATCTGCGCCAGGCTGTTTGATTTTTCACCGGTAAAGATTATGGATTCGATCTGCGCAATGCTATTTTTCAGCATTGAGGCCGTTTCAGGAGAAGCTCCTTTGTTAATCAAAAGGTCATAAACTTCATTGGGCGTTAATAGACCGCCTTTTAATAAAAATCTGGTATTCAGATAATTGAGAACCGCTGCATGAATTTCTTCAGGCGATAGATCTCGACCCTGAACTTTTTTTAGAAAATTTTTGCCGGCATTCCTGGAGCTGATATTTAATCTGTTTTTATTATTATTTTTAAATAATTTTCGACCGGCCAGCAACGCCAAAAAAATAAAGGGGGGCGCCAGCAGGAGCAAAATAAATATTTTATTAAAAAATTCCTGCTGCTTTAAGCCCTTAACCGGATCGACTGAAGTATGCACCGGGAAAATATCCTTTCCTATTCGCGTGATCTCTTGTTTGTTATTATTTTTTGTTTTAACCTGGCCGGCATGGTTATCCCCGGAGATTGAAATTAAGTCGCTGCTTCCAGTATCGGCCCCCGGATTTGATTTTAAACTGAATGATTCGGTTTTCAGTTCCCTGTAACGTCCCATTTCAGGGTCAAAAAACGCCAGCGCCATTGAGGGAATTATATATTTCCCACTCTTTTCAGGCACAATCGCCCATTTCATAATCTTTTCGCCTGAAATCGCAGATTCGTTCTTGTTAATATCTAACTGGGGTTTGTCCTGATATATTTTAAGGCCTTTTATATCAGAAAGTTTCAAGTCCGGTATCTGTCGCACATTCCCCAGGCCCTGAACAATTATGGTTAATGTGGCGGATTCATTAGCCTTAACCTCAACAGGATCAAGATTTGCCTTTACATCAAACCAGCCAACCAGACCGCTGAAATTATCCGGTCGATTCTGCTTCGGAAGATTTTTAACATCAAGTTGAATCTCATTGGATGAAAGGTAAGCCGGTTTGCCTTTCCTCATATTAAAAAAAGGATCCTCAAAAAAACTGTCGCGCCTGTTTCTTTTATAAACGGTCATCCGCATACCGGCCGCGGGAATGCTGTATGTACCCGGTTTTTTGGGTATTAATATATATTTAAGTTCAATAACCTCATATCTCTTTTCATTGATGCTTGTGCTGTACTTTTTCGGTTCTGCAAGAGATTCAAAAACAAGACCTTGGACCTCGGGCATTTCAAGGGATACATTGGAAACCCGCTCTCTCATAAAAAGCCTTAAGGTGTAAAGAGCATTCTGGTTGAGGTACAAGTTATTTTTTGAAATTCGGGCTTCCAAAAACAGGGACCTGCTTTCATTGCCGGCTTGATTATTTCTTGCTTTGGAAACCTTCAGCTTAACGCTGTTGCTGGAATAGACCTTGTTTTTTATTCTGACCTGAGCTGGACCCACAACAAATTTGCCAGGCTTTAACGGGGTAAGATGAAATATATATTCAACCTCGGAATTCATGCTGCCATTTACAAATTCAACCCTGCTTGCGGTGCCGCCCTTAATTACATTAAAGGACGCCAGCCCTTCAATTTCAGGGAAACTGCTTTTTTGCTTTCCCGAGACCGTTACTTTCATCACAATAGTGTCAGTCAATACAACTGATGACCGGTCAAGTGTCAGGCCAATGGAGATATCCGCAAATGCATCGGCTGAAAATGCCAAAAAAAATATGCAGAATATGTAAAATATCTTTTTTAAACTCATATGGTTACCAGGCAATAATCAATAGCCCATCAATTTCCTTAAAATGTGCATCTCGTGGCGTCATTCCGGCGAAAGCCGGAATCCAGAATAACTCCAATATGATAATGAAGCTGGATGCCGGATCGAGTCCGGCATGACGGTGTAACTTTGGACTCTCGAGTACTATTGAGTACTATTTTATTACTTTCTCGCACTTTTGAAATGCATGGATGATTTTGCTCCGGTAGGGTTCTTTGAACATTTTAGCTTGCGCCAAATAAGCTTTACACAGGTAATCGAGCACCTCCGGAACTGTTATGTCGTCTTCGAGTTGCATTGTTATTGCGTTACGAATGCCATTCAATTTACGAACCAATTTTATGGGAATACCCAAAGAATTTATTGTATTCTGAAATTCACTAATTGCATTCACGGCTTTTTTATTGTATTTAGTCATTTTTTTCTTTCTGCCAAACCGCTCAGGATCAGCTACACAAAAAGGCGGCTACGGCATTGATAGATAGCACAAAATCGCACCGGCTTTTTGTGTTAGCCCAAAAATATCAAGCTGCTTTCAGCATAAAATCAACATGCACTGCTTCAAAGGGGAATTCGATTTGACCTTTATCGGTTTTTTGCAATATTCCAACATTCAAAAGCATGTGTACATCACGATGCACCGCTTTGACGTCTCTGCCCAAACGACGCGCTGCTTCACGCATTGATATTGGCCCTGCGTCTGTCATAACTTTGAGCAGCTCCCATCGATTGCCCGAGAGTACCTTAAAAAGGAGCCTAGGCGACTCGAAGCTGATGAATGTTCCTTGCGGTTTTCCCTCTAAAGCTCCAAGTAACCGTTTGTTGATTTTTTCACGGGAAGAAATACCCAATATTACGGTACGCATGTTAAAACCCTCCAGTTATCCACATCATTCCAGAAATCTTCAAGCAATGCTTTCGGTGTGGTGAAAATGTATGGAATTTCATCCTCACCTATATGCTTGTGATCACCCTTGCCTGCCTCGTTATCATAACGTAGTACACAATTACCATTCACAACAAGGGCAAGCCGATACTTGAAACCGTGGTGACTTTTTGAAAGAGGCAAGGAAAGTAACCACACCACCATTTCAACAAAAGCATTTTCGGAAAGGATGTGGCGCTCATTGAGCATTAATTTTGCGTTCATGTTGGATATAATAACAACATTGATAAGTGTTGTCAAGAGTAACAACGCATACCCATTATTGGATAGATATACTGAAGACTTACGTCTCCGCATCACCTACAAGCAGAGAAACCGGCATTTGTAAATGCTACGTTTTCCTCAAGCTTGGCTAATGTTACGGTCGCCGGTAGTCCCTAAAAAAGGTTCAGGTTTGGAAATACTGCCCTGTTTTGCTTTGTAAACACGGCTACCAACTAAAAGCGGGACACTTTCAACCATTTTGGCTATATGGTAATTCTACAATCAAGCAAAATTTAAGTAGGGCGGATTAAGGAATGTGTGTTTTGATTTACAAGATTAAATTAATTCAGTTCATCATGTTAATCCTGTCAAAAAATAACCCACTACCAATCCTTACCTGATGCCGTCTTCTGCTCTTTCCCGTGGAATCGTAAACGATTGATTGCTGCAGGGTCTTCGCCAATATTATCAAGAAATGCTTCGGCCTCATTTTTGCTCATAGCACCAGCCTGGTATTCCTCTGATGTCTCTGCATTTTGCTCTGGCTGGCCGCTCTTTTCGGTTTGTTCAGCAGATTCTTCCTGCTCCTGTTTGTTTCGGGCCTGATCATCCTGACCGCTATCTTGATTGGCCTGATCTTTTCTTTCATTACTCTGGCCGCTTTGATTTTCTTTGTTCTGATTTTGCTTCTGTTGCTTATGGGGGTCATCTTTTTTCTTGTCATTTTTTTTCTTCTTGTTTTTGTCCTGGGCTTGCTCTTGGTCCTGATCTTGATTTTCCTGCTGCTTTTCTTTTTCTTTCTCTTTTTCTTTCTTTTGGTTTTCTTCAATCGTTTTTAAAGCCAGCCCGTAATTATATTTTGAGTCCTCATCGCCGGGATTTATTTTTATTGCCTGTTTGAAGGCCTGGGCAGCGCCCTGGAAATCACCTTGTTTAAAGAGAGAATTGCCAAGATTATATGCGGAGCTGAATGATATCTGCTTGTCATCGGTTCTTTTCAAGGCGCTTCGGAATGCAGCGGATGCGCCTTCATAATTTGCATTTTGGAAAGAGGCGCAACCACGATTATACCTGTTACGAACATCTTTGGGGTGATCCATATCTTTTTTGATAAAAGCCTGTTCCGCTTTCTGATAATGCCCTTTCTGGTAAAGTTCTTCAGGATTTTCATTCGCCCAAACGCTGTTTCCGTGACAAATAATAAGCACAGCCATAATCGAAAATAATTTGGCGCGACCCGGCTTAAGGCCGATCAAGCCTTCCATGACAAGAAAAACAAAAGCAATCCAGATAAAGATATAAAAACGTTCTTCAAAAATCTTGATCTTTCCACTTTCCAGCTCTTTTGCCTCTGTTTTTATTTTTATCCCTTCAAAATAAAGTCTGTCCAGATCAAGATCACCGGTTACTGATCGCACATAGCGCCCATCCGCAGCTTTTGCTATGCGGCGTAAATCTTTTTCATTGAGTTTTGACAGGATCAGGTTGCCGATTTTATCCTTTTTAAAACCGCCGGTTTCATCCGGAATTGGAGCGCCGGAAGGTTCTCCGATCCCGTAAACAAAGATTTTAACGCCTTTATCCATTGCCTTGTCGGTCTGTTGCAGACCCCGGCCCTCGTTATCTTCTCCGTCGGTGATCATTACGATTACCTTGTCAATTGCCGATTTAAAATCAAAGGCGTTCAGGGTGGTTTTGATCCCTTGGCCCATGTCGGTCCCCTGAACCGGCAGAGCGTCCACGCCGACACTGCCCAGGAACATGGCGATAGCATCATAATCAAGAGTTAAAGGGCACTGGACAAAAGCATCCCCTGCAAAAAGAACCAGTCCAATCCTATCACCTGCGGCTATCTTCAAAAAATCCGTAATCTCGCGTTTGGCCCTTTCAAGCCGGTCCGGTTTTACATCCTCAGCCTGCATACTGGCAGATACATCAAGTAAAAAAACAATATCTACGCCCCTGCGCTGCACTTCCTGTAGATGAAAGCCCCACCTTGGCCCGGCGCAGGCCAGGATTATAAAAAAAATCGCAATCACGAGAAATAATCCTTTTAAAAAAATTATTCCTCTTTTGATCGGCCTGGTCAGAACCGGCAAGAGATCAGGATCAGCAAAAAGTTTCAGTCCGGCTCTTTTTTTACGGTACTCAAATAGAATCAAAAATATTATCACCGGAAGAATAAACAAAAGATAAAAGGCCCAGTTAGATTCAAACTTCACGGTAGCCTCCTGATGATTAAACTTTTAATAAGGATCTCTGCAATAAGAATCAAAAAAGCCGGAATTAAAAAATATTTATATAATTCTTCAAAGTTAAAAAACTGTTTCACCTTAATTTCAGTTGTCTCCAGCCTGTCAATCAGGTCGTAAATTTCTTGCAGCTTTTTACTGTCAGATGCGCGGAAATACTGTCCTGTACCTGTTTCCGCAATCTGTTTTAATGTTTCTTCATCCAGATCCACATTTACTTTTTGAATCTGTTTACCAAATATCGTCTCAACCATAAAGGGCGCGGGTCCAAATCCTCCCACACCAATGGTATATATTTTGGCATTGATTGCGGCTGCCGCTTCAGCCGCCTGCACCGGATCGATCCCGCCGGCATTATTTCGACCATCTGTCAGAAGAATCAAAATCTTCGATTCAGCCTTGATATTTTTTAATCTTTTGGCTCCCAGCGCAACTGCCAGGCCGATAGCAGTGCTGTCTCCGGCCATACCGATTTTCATGCTGTCCACTAGATTGAGAAGCAGCCCCTTGTCCATGGTCAAAGGACATTGGGTAAAGGCCTTTTCACCAAAAACAATCAGCCCGATCCGGTCATGCTCACGTTTGCTGATAAAATCATGCACAACCTGCTTAACAGCCTCAAGCCGGTTAACTCGCTCTTGATCTATAAAAAAATCAAGGGCTCGCATGGAGCCTGAAGTATCAAGACAAAGGATTATATCAACCCCGGATGTGTTTACTTCAGAAGAGATATTATACTTCTGGGGTCGCGCAGCAGCAATAACCAGTAAAATCAAAACAATTACCCTTAAAAATAGTGGTATTTTGAACAGCCAAAATGATCCCCTGCCAATTAGACGGCTTAGATCCGAAGCGCAGGAAAAAGTTATGGCCTCAGGCTTTCGCCGGTATGC
>Ga0255436_1130_pt1 | contig 10930 bp, 10 predicted proteins | sample ANMaggSSYBR02I10_FD_182655 | JGI IMG/M metagenome (GOLD analysis project Ga0255436, IMG submission 182655) | Sediment cell enrichment communities from methane seep in Santa Monica Basin, California, United Staets - ANME aggregate JGI... | ecosystem: Environmental > Aquatic > Marine > Cold seeps >...
TCATATTATTCAGTGATTTTTAAAAAGCAAGAGGCTGAAGAGGAGGTTAAGAAAAACCTCGATGAGGCAAAACGTGCAGTATCTGGTTCAGAGAGCAAAGAAAAACTCCTTGAAGCCGTTGAAAGTCTCTCCAATGCGCTGAATGAGGCGCAGAAATTGCGGGATCTGGATGATATAAAGGCAGACCTCAATGGATACAGGCGGTATTGCGACCGTGCATGTGAGCTTCTCGACAGCACTGAGGATAAAGCGCCGGGGGCTACGAAGCTGATAAGGAGGGGGCTGCCAGTGATTGATGATCGGATACATGAGATACTGGCTGAAATTCGGGAGAAGGCTGAGGCGGTTTGCAGACAATCGTTAGGTACTTCATTTGAAGATTTGGGTAAAGAACTGAATAAAGCAGGTCAAGGTCTTTCAATGATAAGGGAGCCGATTGGTCTTGAAAAATCGGTTAATAATCTAGAAAATGCCCTTTCTGATATCTGCGAAAGTATTACCGGCAAAGAAAAAATCGAAGCATGTAAATGGTTAGAACAATCAAAAAAAGAGCCCTATGTTGAAGATAAAATCAATTCCCTCAATATGATTTTATCAAAAATTCCACAATTGATAGATCAAATAGAACAAAGTGCTGAAACGATTAGTTATAATGCTGAAGTAGGAGTTGCAGATGAAAGAACTGGTTTTAAAGCAATTATTGAGCCAATAAATCCAGCTGCAACCATCGCAGCATTTGGTGGTTTCATCATTTCAGAAATGCTTGATGTATATCCAATAGAGTATAATAAACACGTTATTAGTGTCATAATTGCAGTTGTTATTTTCCTGATTGTTTTCTATTTAACACGAAAAGGAAATTAGAATTAATGCTAATTCAGGACATATCAAAAAATCCCTCATAAGTTCCTTACTGGACTAAGGTGCGCAAGCCCTTGGAAACCCTAACTTTGATTACAGCAAAAAGTCGAGGCTTAGAAAATCACGAAGTGATTTTCACCTGGATCGCTGCTATGCTCACTTACTTGTTATTCAACTACTGAAGTTTATCAAGCACAGTAATCCTCCTTGTCAGACTGCGGTGCACCCTCTGTATATACACATCAACCACTGAAAAGCTGGCAGATACCGCCCACTCCTCAACAGGACATTCAGAGACCAACACTGCCCGGGCGCCGGGACGCAGGACCCTGAATATCTCACAAAGAGAACGTTTCATAAGATTATCCAGGGACCTGGCCTGTATTAGTGCAGACCTGCCGTAAGGCGGGTCGGTCACTACACAGTCGATACAGCTGTCCTTCAGAGCCATATTACCTGCATCCTGGAACATGAGAGAATGATCAGGCACATAGAAATCAAGGTTCATCCTGGCACCCAGCAGTATCTTCCTCTGTACATCACAACCCACTGTCATCGCACCCATAAGCCCTGCCTCCACCAGTATTCCACCTGTGCCGCAGTATGGGTCAAGTATTATACTGCCCGGTCCACAGCGAGCGATATTTACCAGGGAGCGTGCCAGCCTTGGCATAAGAACGCCAGGGTAGAAGAACGGTTTGTTCTGTGGCTTACGGTCTTCAAATAAACCACGGTCAACAGATGCCAGCACACGACCGAAGATGCATTTTCCATCAGTCAGTACTGCCCGATACTGTACGTCGGGATTAATAAGGTCGGCTCGATATCCCTTATTGTAGAGCACCCCGCCGATCTTTCGTTCAATATCCTCAGATGAGATGGGACTTTTACGCTTAATCTTCTTAGCCCTGATTTTGTAAGTAAGGGATGCAGGTTCATCAAAATCCACATTATCAACCATGTTTATAATGTCAGGTAAGGTTGAATCCGAGATGCCCAGCACATTGATAATATGCCAGGTCAGGGCCAGCCGTTTGCTAAGTTTGCTCACCTTATCCACGTTTGTGTCTATATTTGCGATTACACTTGCATTTACGTTTACATTTGAAATTAAATTTGGGACATCAACAATAAGTATCTGGTCGAATCGATATCGTACAGAAAATCCAATATTTTCGGATTCCAGGGCCCCGATAACTTCAGCTACTGGTATATCGGGATGCTCGCCCGAGAATTCAAAAGCAATCAGGCTCATAATTCAATCACAGGCTTCAGGTGGCTGCATATTATCTTTCAGTTCTTTGAATACCTCTGCCATAACACCATAATGCATGAACTGTTCGTGAAGCCTCTCAGCAGAAACCTTTTTTGCATAGGAATCATCTTCCCAGGGAATGTCCAGGTCATAGTTCACATTTTTCAATAATAGGCCGCAGGCCGGTGCCGGTTCCAGTCCCTCTTCGAACTCTTCCGGATGAAGCATGCGTTTAAGCCATTCAACTTCACGGGTCTGGTCCCCCACCATACGAAGAGCTGTAACGATCTTGCGCACCATATGCCATACGAAACTATCAGCCTTGATATCAAGATTGATTAATCTGCCTTCCACCCTTATATCGATTCGTTCAACTGTTCGCACAGTGGACTTATCCATATCCGGTGTGGCAAAATTAGCAAAATCGTGGGTACCTCTTAAGAGCTTTGATGCTTTGCGCAAAAGTGAGATATTTAAACATTCACCACAAATGAAATATTTGTATTCCCTGCTTACAGCATGCCGTCTGGGGTCGAAATCGTCAGGTACTTCAGCCCTTGACCACACCCAGATAGACGGCGGCAGTTTACTGTTAATTACCCTTGGTATTGCTAGTTTCGGGTTGTCGGTATCAAAAGCGATCACCTGTTCAAGGGCATGGACACCGGCATCGGTCCGACCTGAACCGGTATATCTGGCACTTTTAGGGTCAGTAATGATCTTCAGTTCTTCAAGAGTTCCGAAGAGTTCTTTTTCAATTGTTGGCACATTCGGCTGTATCTGATATCCGTGATACTCAGTGCCGATATATGCAATCTTTAATGCTATCCTCATAAGTCCAATCCTATAGAAATATGTGCGGGTAAATGATAAAAGTAACTCAAAGATACGGTAAAAGTGATCATTTCCTATTGACTGCCTTTTTTTGCCTGTAATAATCTACGATCATTACCAATGCGATCATGAACAGGCACCCCATCAGGAACCACAATCCCAGGTGGGATGTGAAATCCATATCAAGGGTTGATCTACCCTTTTCCAGGGTGGCTGGTTCAACATATAAAGTAGGTATGTGTACTGGCATATCAGCGACTATTTCAGCCACTTCAGGTACAGCTTCAGGGATGTTCGAGACATCCGGTGCAGTTGCATTTGAAAAGGACTTCTGTGCTGAATCATTTACCACACCCATGATCGGATACTCTGCTCCTCCTGAAACGTTGCCTATAATATCCATAGATGAATCAATTGAAGACCCTTCTTCAAAAATTCGGTTGGCATTGCCTTCTGGCATCAAGCTTTTTGAGGAGGTAAATGTACTTGTTAGCAGCTCAATAAAACCTGATGCGAAGACAGCAGTCAGAATGACACCAAGGTATTTTTTCAGTATTTCGGTGATAGAAGCACTACCAAGTTTTTCAGGCACCACAACGATAAGTTTACGTACAGGTGCATAGACCTTGACCTGCCTTCCTTTCTCGCTGTACTTTATTCGCTCGATCTTTGCCAGTCCCACATCCACAAGGTTTTCAAGATTATATTTTATCGTGGTCAGGGGAACATCCAGATGTTTGGCGATATCGGTTGCACTCATGGAGTGCTCGGCAAGCAATTCCATTATGTGCCTAGCCGTGTCATTGGTGATGACCTGGGTTATCTTTTTTGATTCATCACCAAGAGGAAGCACCAGAAGTTTTTCACTGTTATCATTTATTTCATCATCAGCCTTGTTGTGGCTGTTGACTCCAGTGTCTCTAGGTACATCTGCCATACTTTAACTTATGTGGATAATATTGATATATATACCTATAACTGCGAACTGACCTGCACTTATTGGTCATCTGGTAATGTCTGCATCCTGTTGAAATGCCGGCTGAACTGGCTGCGGCGGTTGATATGCTGGTGTTTGGCAGCACGTTTTACAATACCGGTCCAAAACTCATCTTCCATTGTGTATCACCTCAGGTATATGGATGTACTACAGCAATGATAAACCACATCCAAGAGCACTGCGAAAGTAATCCTTGGTGAATAGTATGATAGTAGAACAGGTGGGGGATCAAGATGCCTCAATAACCCTTTTATAATATGAAACGGTTCTATATGTGAGGTTTTTTATATGGAAGAACTTAAAGTGAGGGATCGGGTTCTATATTACTGAATCGATACGTGACAAGCGCGTAACTATTTTCGACACCACACTGCGTGATGGTGAACAAACCCCTGGCGTATCTCTTACATTTGAACAGAAAAAGGAAATTGCTTCCCAACTTGACAATCTTGGCATTGATATACTTGAAGCCGGTTTTCCTATGTCATCGGAAGGGGAGAAGCAGAACGTAAGCGAGATCGCTAAAATGGGTCTTGAACTGGATGTATGCGGACTCTCAAGGTCAGTATTCTCAGATCTGGACGCATGCCTGGAATGTGAAGTGGATATGGTGCATACCTTTATTCCCACATCTGATGTGCAGCGTATCCATACCATCAACAAGAGCAGGGATGAGGTACTGTACATGGCCATCAGGGCTGTGGAGCATGTCAAGGACCACGGCGTAAAATGCATGTTCAGCCCAATGGACGCCACCAGGACGGATTTTGATTACCTGTTGCAGATCAGCAAGGCGGTCCAGGAAGCCGGATGCGATGTTATTAATATTCCAGATACAGTTGGCGTTTTCGTGCCATCTGCCATGAAGGCTTTGATATCAGATATCAAAAAGGATATCACAATCCCCATTGATGTTCACTGTCATAACGACTTCGGGCTTGCAGTGGCTAACAGCCTGGCAGCAGTAGAGGGAGGCGGCAGGCAGGTACAGGTCACCATAAACGGCCTGGGTGAGCGGGCCGGCAATGCCGACCTTGCCGAGACCGTAATGAGCCTGCACAGTATCTACAGGGCGAAGACCAATATCAAGACCGAGTACATTGTAGAAACTGCACGTATGGTGGAGCGGTATACTGGCGTAAGGATACCTCCGACAATGCCTATTGTCGGTGATAATGCATTCGCACACGAGAGCGGGATACATACTCATGGCGTGCTTACCAGGACAGATACCTTTGAGCCCGGCATTATGACGCCTGAGATGGTAGGTCATAAGCGGCGCATCGTGATGGGCAAGCATGCAGGGAGGCATGCGGTTGTAAAGACACTGAAGGATGCAGGTCTTGAACCTGACAATGACCAGTTGAACGAGATCATGTCCAGGATGAAGGACATTAGTAACAAGGGCAAGTCCATCACAGATGCAGACCTGTTCGCCATTGCCGAAGCTATTATGGGCAAAGTAAAGAAATCCGAACGTCCCATTGACCTGATAGAAGTCTCTGTAATGACAGGGAATATCATCACTCCAACGGCTTCTGTAAAGGCCATGGTGTGGGGTGAAGAAAAGGTAGGAGCCAGTATTGGTGTTGGCCCGGTGGATGCGGCACTGAACGCTGTCCAAAGTATCATTAATGGCCAGAGGACAATGAAATTGAGGGATTTCAAGATCGAGGCCATTTCAGGCGGTTCGGATGCACTTGCCGAAGTTATTATTGGTGTGGAAGATGACAAGGGCCGGATTATGACTGCCAGGGCTGCCAATGTAGATATTGTGGTGGCATCGGTTGAGGCTCTTGTGACAGCTATGAACCGTATCCTCATGATAAAGTAGGGAATATGAACAGATCGGCTGCATACATTCTTGACCTTGACGGTGTGGTCTACCACGGGAGAACGGTCATACCAGGTGCATGTGAATCCATTAACAGATTGAGGAGTTCAGGCAGCCGGGTGGTATTCCTTACCAATAATGCCACACGCACCAGGGAGACTATTGCCAGACGGCTTGTGGATATGGGTATCCCGTGTAATGCAGGGGATGTGATATCTTCTGCTTATGCTACATCAGTCTATATTAAAGATAAGTATGGCAGCAGTACCATATATCCTGTGGGGGAGCAGGGATTGGTTGAAGAACTGGAACGGGCAGGTCATGTAATTAGTGAACAGAATGCAGATTATGTGGTGGCTGGCCTGGATCGGGAATTCACATATGAGAAGCTTACCCGGGCCCTGGATCTGCTCATGAACGGGGCAGGGTTCATTGCTACCAATACTGATGCTATGCTGCCTACAGAACATGGTTTCCTGCCAGGGGCAGGGAGTATGGTAGCTGCTATACAGGCTGCTTCGGGTGTGGTGCCTGATGTGATAGGTAAGCCTAATAAGCCGATCATGGATGTGCTGCTTAAGGAGTACGGGATGAGAAGTGAAGAGTGCGTTATGGTGGGAGACAGGCTGGAGACCGACATCCTGGCAGGGATAAGGGGTGGAATGCAAACAGTTCTGGTACTTACTGGAGCATCAGGGATAGAGGATATTGAATCTTCAGGGATACGGCCTGATGTTGTTCTTGATAGTATCGCTGATTTGGAATAGCCCTTTTTTGATGTATAGGAAAGTATATCCTTTCCTGTAGGCCTAGAAAATGCAAACGATGTGAGCATTTTCTTAATGACTCTTTCGTTCTTTGTAAAATACACAAGCCACTGATTCGGTTCAAACTGGCTTCCCATGTTCATTTATCATCCTATCAATTTCGTCAAGCGCGTAGGAACCGAGTTGCATTTGCTTTGATCTGGCTTTGTCATCATCCATGTCACCGATAACAAGGATATTCTCATCGTTTAGCCGATTAGCTGGTCCAGTGAAGTTAAATGATCCTACAACAAGCACCTCACCATCAATGACTGCCAGCTTGTGGTGTAGTTTATTCAATCCTGCTTTATGCGGGCATAAATGCATTTCAGCTCCCGCGTCCTTGATGTCTTTTGTCGGAGCCCACTGCTGTTTACCCTGGCTGCCATCCAGGATGCCGCGTACTTTGATCCCGGAACGGGCGAGAGCTATAAGGGTATCATCAATCCCTGAAGAGCGACTGAAGGTGAACATTGCAAAGTCCACGGATTTTTTTGCTTTAAGCATTTGTTTCATAATCTCCATCTCAGGAGAGTGATCTGGTGCAAAAAGTATCTTAACTGGTACTCCTGCAACGCAGTATACACGTGGTGGACTAAAACGGCGGCTCTGGTTTGACCCGAAGGTCCCATCAAGTATCTCCCTGAACTCATTTGAATATTCTCTGGCCACCCTTTTGCTTTTCGCTATCAGTATATGGTTAAGATTGGAAGCAACACCGGTGGGAGTAAAATTTGTGGATCCGGTAAGAATGGCCGCATCGGCGGAATCCTTATCCCGAATAATAAACTTCTGATGGAAGATATCGGGATTAAAATCTGTTTTGACTTCTATTTTGGCCCTTTGCAGAGCATTGTGTATCTGTCGGTTCGTCTCATTGGTACCACCTTCAGACCAGGGGTCAGCGATGGCTTTTTGCACAGAGAGATAATTTCCTTCCAGGACAACTCGAACTGAAACACCTCTCTGTCTTGCGTGGATCAAGGCATCAGCTATGGGCCGGGATTCAAGTTCCTGTACAGCTACATCCAGTGATTGGCGGGATCCATCAATAAAGCTAACTATTACATCCAGCAAATCGTCAGGGGCGCCCAATTGCTTGGGTCCCATAAATAATTCCAGTCTTCCAAGATTTAGAGACATTGCATTTCACCTTACCTGATACTAGAATCTATACGTGGTTCAGAAGTGTTCACGACTTCTGGTGAGGATATTCTATTTTTTTATGGTATATAAAGTATAAAATTCTCCTCAAATCTTGATATATTGAAATGCATTTATAGATTCCAGTATGTCAAGATCGAAAGGCAAACCCTCAAATATGAGGGAATACCATGCATGTTTAGCCACATGCAAGAGTTACTATCTCAGCAAGAGATAAAAACTGTTCATCCTCTTTCGGTTCGAATGATATTCGAGGACAATCATAATTGGGATGCATTTAGCCTTGCTAATAAATCCATTCTTCGTGATGTTGAGATAAAATAAGTCAACAAGATGATGTCTTGTAAGGATGAAAACCGTGGTTTTTTTAATTATCACTGCGAACATTGTGGAACTGATCTAACCGTCTATTTCGGTTGCAATAGCCGTATCTGCACTAATTGTGGTATGAACCATACTGATAAATGGGCAAAATCCTTAGAAAAGCATTGTTCAATGTTCCTCATCGACATGCGGTTCTTACTATTCCAGATGTTCTCTGGAACATTGTGAAAGCTAATCGTTTTCTTCATAAGGTTTTGATGGATGCAGCGATTAAGGCCATTAATGATACAATTTCATATAAACATAGAAATGGACGATTGTTAGCAGGTGCCATTGTTGCTTTACATCCATTTTCGAAAAACATGGGCTTTAATCCACATCTTCATGTCCTTGTAACTGAAGGTGGATTTGACAAAAATAACAAATTCATCCATCAAAAATTCATTTCCTTCAGAGCGATGAGAAAAACATGGCAATATCAGGTGCTTACTAATTTCAAAGCTGCATTTCCAGGGAATTGGGAATTTTCTATGCTTGTTAACCACCTTTTCAAAAAGTATCCAGAAGGATTTTATGTGCATCTTCCAGAAGAATCAAGAATTACAAATAATCGAAAGATAGCACGATATGTTGCCAGATATATAAGACATCCAGCGGTTTCTAATACAAGGCTATACCGATATAACGGTAAATCAGTCATTTTTTGGTATAAAAATCATGAGGACAAAAGACTTTTTGTGACAATGAAAGTGGAGGAATTCATTACAGAATTGATACAGCATATTCCTGATAGGAATTTCAAAATGATACGCTATTACGGGGCATATGGGCGAAGAATTAAAAAGCGATATTCTGGGTATTTACAGAGAAGTTTAAACCAACTGACATTTGCTGACTTTTCCAAAAAAAGAAATACGTGGGAACCAATATGTCCAAATTGCGGGGAGAAAATGAGTTTTGTATATTATGAAAAGGGGCCACCGGAAGAAAAGGTAGGTTTTGGAAGTAAATTACCTGACTGGAAACACCCGATGCTTAGCCATTGCTACAATTAATTTGCACCCGAAGGGTGCTTTCTTGTTTAACTGGCTCACGCTTCTTTGAATCTCGAATAGTACCAATAATTCTCATTATCTCACCCATATTTTAAAAATTAAGAGTTTAGATAAATAGATTGTAACTATTCAGCCATACATAAACGTTATCGGTAGACTGAATAGTCCAAAAATAGATAATTGCACACAATTGTCAAATGCCTTTGGAATCGATGGACGTAGACTCAGTATTAAAAACTAAAAAATGTATCGCCATAGACACAAATAAGCTGATTTTCGTCATCGGCATCCGGTCTAAAGGAAGGCTGAATAGTTACAATAGATTTATGTTGATGTAGATGATATCATATACATAGGTGTTAATTGTGGCAGAATACATTCGAACTACAATAAAATTAAGAGAAGATGTTTACCAGACTCTTAAAAAAGAAGCAGGGGCTAAAAATATCTCGCAAAAGATAAATGAAATCTTAATAAAAATGCTTTTCAAAGAGAAAAAAAGCCTGTTTGGTACAATGCAAAAGACTGATCTATCAGATCTCAGAGATCATGAGGACAGATTTTAATGTTACTTGATTCATTTGCTTGGATGGAATACTTCATGGGAACACAGGAAGGTGAAAAAGTCAGAAGATTTGTAGATGACGACATACAACTGTATACGTCTCCTATTGTGATAGCAGAAATATATTTTAAATCCCTCAGAACAGATGGAAACGCAGAAGAAAGAAAGGATTTTATAATTAAAAGATGCGCTTTAATCGTACTTGATGAAATTATTGCAGTTGAAGCTGCAAAAATACATGCTGAAAAGAAAATTAAAACTCCGGATTTCGGTCTGGCAGATGCCTTAATACTTGCTTCTGCAAGAAATAGAAAAATAAAAGTAGTAACAGGGGATCCTCATTTTAAAGATTTCAAAGATGCCGTTATGATGTGATTTTTAAAAAGGTACGGATTCCTGCAAGTTCTGCTATACGATTAAGATTCAGCGTCTGAAAGAGATTAAAATGCATATTCAGTACTATCCAAACCCTTCGCTACACTTCAACTTCTATAAGTTTTCCATATTCACTCATATCGAAACCATACGATAACCCCGCGTCCATGCAACAACAGCATCCACCACCGATCTGGTCTTGCCAAAGCCCATATGGGGACTAATCGAGACCACTCTCAAGGATGCGAGCTATGCCTTCCATCAAACAGCCACAGTACAAGGGTGCAATGCGGCAGTTCTTGATGCTGATCGAAACGAGAGCGTCTTAAGCATATCAGGAGGGGATCGTGGTTGTGCAAAGCATTTGACGCCCCCACCGATAGCGACGTATGCGACACTGGGTTTTTGCGTTCTATGTCACGTGTCATCGAGATTGTGCGGTTTTACTGGTCAGCAGGGGTGCGGTGTGATATCATAGAAACTTGGGTAACTTGCCATGACCTCCCAGTGATCGGAGATTGTATGAGAGAACGGGCGGAGCTCTCGTATGGTCATCGTTTCCTGACGCGCTGGCAGGATGTCGACACCCCTGGATATGCCACGCATAATGTCTACGCGGTATGAGGGCACCCTCGTCCCGGGTGATGTTATCTGATGAGTGGGACCGCACGCCAGGGCGCATTTGGGCGAAGGCGTCGTGGAGGCATACGGTCGGCTGCATGAGGGCGATGGACCACAGCAAGGGCTCTTGCACCTTCAAGTTTCGCTGGAGCGCTTAACCTGGCTGATGGTAGTCATCCTGAAGACGTCGATCAATACGATTTGAATGATCAACAGCACTCTTATCTGTAGGGGCTGAT
>Ga0255436_1131_pt1 | contig 10893 bp, 6 predicted proteins | sample ANMaggSSYBR02I10_FD_182655 | JGI IMG/M metagenome (GOLD analysis project Ga0255436, IMG submission 182655) | Sediment cell enrichment communities from methane seep in Santa Monica Basin, California, United Staets - ANME aggregate JGI... | ecosystem: Environmental > Aquatic > Marine > Cold seeps >...
TGGTTTAAGGTAAAAAAGGAGGGGGTTAAATTGGTTTGTTCAACTGTTAGAGAAGGTGTGAATTGTCCATTTATGACTGCAAAGGGATGTAATTATAATGGTGGTATTTGCCATGAGATCGATGAGAAATGTAAAGGATGTAACCGCAGTGCTGAATTTTCATCCGGATGGTACTGTACTGTATATCCGGATCCGTCTTTAAAGTGGAAAAATGGGGACTGTAACTTTGCTTCTCATGTTTCTGCAGCATCAAATGGTACAAAAGCAAAGCTTAATCCAATAAAGGCATCCAAGAGAAGGAACAAATAATGTTGCTTTCGATCTATAGATAATCCCCGCTTAATTCAAGCTAAATTGAGCGGGGTTTATTCATTTTAAATCATCCTTTTTTAAAGCTCTTTTACCTTGACATTTTTCCCATCTAACCTGTAAGACCACTCAGATACAAACTCGTAATACTTTAACCTAAATTGAGCGCTTTTTTACTCGACCTGCTCCAATCTTTTGCGCATCAAGGACTTGCGAAAAGTCTCGACATATCCATTTGTATGTCTGCGATTTTCACAAACCTTGCTGCATCAAGATCTTGGCACATTTCTTCGCAAAAAAAGCGCTTAACTTAGGTATAACTTTTTGAATCAGGGTTCAGGAACTTTTCCTGATCCCCGGCCCCCGACCCATGGAGCCACTTTTCGGAGGTTTTGTTTATGAATCCTATTGCGATACAGCTTAATAATATTATCGATAAAGGGAATCCCTATGTAATGGGAATGCTGTCTAAAATTGGTAAAAATCTTTTTTTTCCAAAAGGCATCTTGAGCCAGAGCGCAGAGGCAAAGGAAAAAGCCTATAAGATTAACGCAACAATTGGTATTGCCAAAGAGCAGGGTAGAACCATGCATTTTGCTTCGGTTGTATCGTCGATAAAAGAAATTCGTCCCAGAGAGTCATTAACCTATGCTCCATCATTTGGCATTTCTGCCTTAAGAAAGATATGGCACAAATCTCAATTTGAAAAAAATCCTTCTCTATCCGGCAAATCAATAAGTATGCCTGTGGTTACATGCGGTATCACTCATGCCATCAGTGTATTTGCAGATGTATGGGTGGATCCGGGTGACGTTATAATATTACCCGACATGATGTGGGGAAACTATAACCTTATTTTAAATGTTAGAAAAATGGCAAGAATCAGCAAATATCCTATTTTTTCAGAAAAAGGGGGATACAACCTTAAGGCCTTTGAGGAAAAGGTAAGGGATGAGGCAAAAAAACATGAAAAGATCATCGTTTTGCTTAATTTTCCGCACAACCCTACCGGATATACTCTTACCGAGAAAGAGGCAGACAGCATAGTTAAAACTCTTATTGATGTAGCAGAAGGGGGAACAAACATAATCGCTGTGTCTGATGATGCTTATTTCGGACTTTTTTACGAAGAAGGGATATTAAAAGAATCTATATTTGCACGTCTTAATGGGCTGCACCCCAGGCTTCTCGCTGTAAAGCTTGATGGCGCAACAAAAGAGAATTTCGTGTGGGGCTTGAGAGTAGGTTTTATTACGTACGGATGTCAAACCGAAGATGATCCCGCAAATATTTATGACGCTCTTGAAAGAAAAACCGCTGGAGGTGTAAGAGGCTCCATATCCAATGCATCACATCTGGGCCAGTCTATAATATTAAAGTCTATGCAGCATGTAAAATATCCTGAAGAGAAGACAGAGAAGTTCGAAATACTTAAAAATAGAGCAGTGCGAGTTAAAGAAGTTCTTTTGGATTCCAGATACAAAGACGCCTGGGATGTTTATCCCTTTAATTCAGGGTACTTTATGTGTATCAGACTAAAGCGGGTTGATGCTGAAAAACTCAGGCTTCATCTTCTGGAAAAATACGGAGTCGGGCTTATTTCCATGGGAGAATCCAATTTAAGAATAGCCTTTTCATGCCTGGAAGAGGACGATATCCCTGAGTTGTTCGATATCATATTAAAAGGGATTGAAGATTTAAGGGCAGGGGCATGTTAACTTCGGCCACTATCCTATGTTAAAGTCAATTAATGCTTACAAAACAAAAAATTGATGATTGATGACTGTTGATTGAAGGTATTCTATTAATTTTATAACAAAAAGACAGAGCGAAGCGATTCCACAAATCGACTATCGACAATCGACAATCATCAATTTTGACTGTGATGGGTATAGTTCGGAAACAGCATGTACAGTTGTCTATTGGCCGAAGTCAGAACCAAGCCCAATTATAGCAAATGGCTGTATTTATTAATCAATTTAAGAAAATCTTACAGTCCGTTACCGGCAGAGAAAGATCTGTCAATATAGCTCTTGCCGGCAAGTGGACTCTTTATTTTATAGCAATTGGCGTTATTGCCGGTCTCGGCTCAGTTGTTTTTCATTATCTATGCCAGCTTGGAATTCATTACTTTATGGATTTTATAGCTGGTTATAGACCTCCGTTTCCTGTTGGTGAGCATAATCCTCTTTCACCAACAACGACACCTTTTAATAGATGGATTCTGCTTTTTCTTCCTGCTTTTGGAGGAATTCTTAGCGGCTGGCTTGTATATTCATTTGCACCGGAAGCAGAAGGACATGGAACAGATGCCGCCATTGATTCATATCATAGAAAAGGCGGCTTTATGCGAGGCAGGGTTCCAATTGTAAAAACCATAGCTTCGGCCATCACTCTTACAACAGGAGGTTCAGGAGGCAGGGAGGGTCCTATAGCTCAAATTGGGGCGGGATTTGGTTCATTTCTTGCGACAAAGTTAAAGCTTTCCGACAGAGAACGCAGGATAATGATGGCTGCCGGCGTGGGTGCTGGTGTAGGAAGTATTTTCAGGGCTCCTCTAGCAGGAGCACTTTTTGCTGCCGAAGTCCTATACAGAGATCCTGAATTTGAGTCGGAAGTTATTATACCTGCGGGGATTTCTTCCGTTGTTGCCTATTGCGTGTTTTGCCTGGTTTTTGGCTGGGGGTCTCTGTTTGAGTCGCCGGATTTTAAATTCCGCAATCCGCTGGAATTAGGACCTTATATCGTTCTTGCTTTGATTCTTGTAGGTGTAGGTGTTTTTTATATTAAATCATTTTACAGTGTAACAAGATTTTTTAAATCATTAAATATTCCAAATCACATAAAGCCGGCTATCGGTGGACTCTGTACGGGCATAATAGGTTTCTTTTTGCCTCAAACCCTGGCTTTTGGATATGGTTTTGCTCAGAAAGCGATTTGTAATGAGCTGACGATACCTTTTTTGCTCTTTCTTGCAGTCGGCAAAATTTTAACAACATCATTTTCTATTGGTTCGGGAGGGAGTGGGGGTGTTTTCGGGCCTTCGATTGTAATCGGTGGAGCAGTAGGCGGTGTGGTTGGAAAAGTTTTCAATCAAATTATACCGGGGGTTGTAACTCAGCCCGGAGCCTTTGTAATTGTAGGTATGGCCGGCTTTTTTACGGCTGTTTCAAATACTCCTATTTCAACCATTATATTTGTAAGTGAGATGACCAATTCTTATCATCTGCTTTTGCCGAGTCTTCTTGTTTGCTCTGTGTCTTACCTTGCAGCTCAGAAATGGACTATTTATAAAAAGCAGGTAAAAAGCAAGATAGATTCTCCGGCACATGCAGGAGATTTTTTTGTAGATATTTTGCAAACAATTAAGGTGAAGGATTTAATGCACCTCGTGAAAAATGTAACCCTGATCCCTCAGGACATGCCTTTTTTGGATTTTAAGGAGTTTTTTTCAAAAACAAAGCAGCATTATTTCCCTGTTATGGACCAAAATGAAAGACTTGTCGGAATGTTTTCCAGTACTGATATCAGGGAGGTGCTCTTTTCGCAGGAGATCGAACAACTTGTTGTAATGCAGGATATTGCTACACCTGATATAATTATAACTACAGCCTCAGAAGATCTTAACTCTGTACTTAGAAAGTTTACCATAAAAAATATAGACAGCCTTCCTGTAGTTAAAGATGATGACCATGGTATTCTTGTCGGAATGCTGAACAGGAGAGAAGTAATTTCTTTTTACAATCAGCAGGTACAGAAGAAAAAGAATAGGGCGGAAAAAAATAGGTAGCTGTTCACGGCTTGAAGCTTGAAATTGGAAAGTAGAAATTTGGAAGAACAGTACAAAAGCATGAAGGCCAAATTTCCAATTTCAATGTTCCGTGAACGCTTACAATAAAATCTTGTTTATCCTGTTATCCTGTCAGATTCTTTTTCAAAAGGCTGAACTGTTACTTAATATTTAACGTGCATTAAAAACAGACCGTGCGGGGGCGCTGTAGCTCCGGCTTTATTGCGGTCCATGGAAAGAAGTATTTGCTTGAAGTCGTCAGGTGTGATTTTGTGAAGCCCAACATCTGCAAGAGTACCAACAATATTGCGCACCATATACTTTAAAAAACCATCCGCTTTTATTTCAATGTAAAGATACCGATCATTTTTTTCCTTAATTTTTGCATCAATAATATTTCTTATTGTATGTGACCTTGGGCTTCCCGTTCCTTCAAATGCCTTAAAATCATGTGCGCCTATAATGTGTGATACAGCGGATTCCATCGCATTAAGATCAAGCTTTTTGCGTATGAACCATGCATACTGCCTGCCAATAGCGGCAGGTGTATAGCAATTTAAAATTCTGTAGCTGTAAGTTTTGTTTTTTACATCATATCGGGCATGGAATTTTTCATCAACCTCCTTGCATTCCTTTATTACAATATCATCCGGCAGGAGGCTGTTTAACCCTCTATAGAATTCTTTTGGCAACAGATTTGTATCGCAATGAAAGCCGGCTACTTGACCAAAAGCGTGGACTCCTGCGTCAGTTCTGCCAGAGCCTGTCAGGCTAACTTTATTGCCCGTCATTTTCATTAAAGCTTTTTCAATTTCTCCCTGAATTGTACGCAGATTCTTCTGCCTCTGCCAGCCATGATATGACCTGCCGTCATATTCTATTATTAATTTAAAGTTTTTAGGCATAGTTAATTAAAAAATACCCCTGCCTTTTGTGCCTTCCACTTGCCGGATCAAATCCACGCTGCAGGTCGTCCCGACATGGGCATCTTTCGTGCGAATGGTTTCGTGAATGGCCTGTTCCTCATAGCATTATCATTAGCCGCTTACTATCTTAATGTAATGTTACGCCTTTCCAGTACAGCATGGTTCATTAATAATATTAGCAGGAACTTTGCGGGAACACAAAAAAGCTGTCACATAACCATCACATAAGTAACTAATTGATTTAAAATATATTTTTGTGTGCCGGCACCTCTCGGTCACAAAGATGATCACATAAAATACATAAGTGATAGACTTACGCCTCAGCAAACTCCCATCTTTTCCATTTCCACTATTTTGCCACTACAATTTCAATTACCATCAAAATGAGCTCCACACAAGCATAATATGCAATCATGCCCAGAACGGGGTACATATTTCGCGTGCTTACAAGAAGTGCTTTCCGGATCGTGGGGTTTCACCAAACCGGCATTCATGGTGTCGGCGATAATCCGTGATGCCACGGAGTAATTCTTGTCTTCAATAGAAAATCGCTTACGTAATGAAACATTAATCATCTGATTATTTGAAACATATCGCAAGCAGGCGTGCTGGTAGCAGGCCCGTATTTTGTCTTTCTTATCCATTTTGGTAAGGAACGTGGACGAATTAACTTCCACAAGTAGGCGCATAGATTTGGGTCAGATTCGTTCGATCTCAGATCACAAAAGTTGATGGAATAGCGGGCTATTTTGATATTTTTGTGATTTGAGATCGGGCAAAGGTTGCCTGAATCTGTGATGCATAGTTGAGTAAGTTATTTCGTCCACGTTCCTAAGTACTTTGGGAGCAAACAAAATGGCTTTGGTGTGTTTCTGAGTGACGAGAAACTCTGGTGGCGGGAGTTGAAAGGACTCTACCCATTCTGTTTCAGATGGCAACATGCGCAATTCGTTCAATAATTTATACAGTTCTTCTTTTGTCATGTCAGAATATTTATGAAAATTTCGTCTTTAACTTGCGATTGATCGAGTTCTTTAGCAGCAAGGTTTGATAATTGCAGTTTCACGGGTTTAACTCTTTTCCCATTCGGTCCGGATACAATGGATGTGGTTCGGAAACAGTACCCATACGTCAATGATAAATGGATGAATAGTTTTGTATTCCGAATACCATCACGGAATGCCTTTCGGACATTTTTATTGCATAGAAATTTTGTCGCCGATAAGTCACCACGGTAAAGAAATAGGCGATACCTTTAATATTTGCCCGTCGATAGTTCGGCATAAGCCGTACTCAATCATTGTTTGTAAATCGCAGGGTGTGTTGTGTTAAGCGCCAAAAAACATTTGATTTTGCCCATCAAAGCGTTTTATGCATTCATACATTCGATGTTACGTATACCGATGGTGGTGCATGGAATGTACCATAGCTGTCTGGAATATATTCATTGCCAGTGTTCCTGGTTCCCATTTGTTTTCTCTATTGCGCGAGCAATAAGCGGCGCTTTCTTTTTCAGACCTTCCAGATTTACTTCACCATCACGGTACATGCGGTACCATTCACGGCGTTGCCGGATGATACGTTCATTATCTCTAAGGCGCAAACGTTTTACTGTATACTCGGCTTTTTCACGATATTCATCAGGAATATGATTTGTGACTATCAATTGCAAAGAAGGAAGGAGGATTGCAAACCAATCATCCTGCACTTCAAAAGGATCAAGGATTTTATCATCCTCAGCTTTTTTACTGCTATTGAGCCATGCTGAAGCAAAACGATAATTACTCCATTCGTAAGCAAGCATCTTGTTTCTGCTTACGCTGATATAATGGTCAATTGTTCCAACCGGTTCAAACATTACAGAATATGCACACAGTCTTCCAAAACCATCGGACAGATCGGGTTTAAAAGGACTCCAGTAATTTTTGGGACGTTTATCCGGATTTTCTTCAAGCCATTTTAGACCGGTTTTCGAGCCCTCTCATCAAACTCAGGTGGTTCAACTATCTTATCAAAATGAATCATGAAACTTTATCCTCAACTCTTACAATCCATCTTGGCCAGAACGGATCATGACCTGGAAGAACACGTTGCAGTTCCAAATGAATAGCCTCTTTTGTCTTAAGACTATCAGGGAGCGCTTCCATATCCCCTCGCATAAAGGCCTCCGCCGCTTCAATAGCCCTTTCTGCTTCTTTAGATCTGGCCTGATGCAGGCCAAAAGCTTCAGAAACAAGCCAATTTACTACATCGCCCTGCTTGGCCCATGGGATTTCATTTATTGCCACATTATCTTTTTGCAGTTCAAAATTCAGTATTTTATCCTTATCTTCACAAAATATTGTCTCAACTGATGCCAGCACAAGCGGTGCATGGGTGCTGGCAATCACTTGAACTTTAAGGTCGGCTCCCAGTATATTAACTGCCTCAAAAAGGGCAGGCATGAATGTGCGTTGCCATTGAGGATGCAGGTGGGCCTCTACTTCATCGAAGAGTATCACAAAATGTTTCGTGGGTTCTTGATTTAATATTGCCGATGCGGCCCGATGCTCGTTCCATGCCCAAACCATCAAGTATGCAATGGATAGAACTCGTTTCATTCCCGCAGAAGCATGGGTGACAGGAACTGTGCCGTAAGGCAGATTGATAGTAGGTATATCGCGGGCATCCACAACCGACACGCGCATAGGTTCGCCTGGTTTGATTACTTCGATTGAATCAGGTGATAATATTTTCAGTACATTAGTAAATATTTTGAATATATCCTTTTTTTGATATTGCCAATTTACCCAATCGCGAATCAAACCGTTGCAAAGCACTTTGTCTGCTTTGCTGATGCCGTTATAAATATCATTAGAGGAAAAGTGAATTGCTTCGATTGGAAAATATTTATCAACCCCCTCCGCGTCAATACGCTCTGAATAATTCTTTGTCTGATCCCAGACTGATACACCACCGTCGGCCCGGACATAAAGAGCAAGGCCATTATGGGAAAGGTCCCGGGATTCCCACCCCCACTTTTGGGATCGAAAATGATAACTTATTTTCAATGGCTTAGTTAGACCATCTTTCCAAACCTTACGAAATTCAATTTCAGGCTGAATATCCTTGCCTCGATGTGGTAATGCGGGAAGCTGCGGCCATGTTCGGGTCAGTATAAACCAGGCAATGTCCAGAATAAATGTTTTGCCGAGCCCATTATCACCGGTCAAGATATTTAACTTTGGCGCAAAATTAACATTCATTGATGAAGCCGGTCCAACATGTTTTAAAGCAATATAATCAATCATTTCTCAAAGCCCTCATCTGACGAGTAATTCAATTGTGTGTAGTTTTTCTTATTCCCCCATATAGCTCATTGAATTTACGGGTTAAGTCCGTATTTGGAAGCCCTGCCGCTTCTTTGCTTTTTAAGAAGCAGAAAAATTGAGGTCAAGTTGGTGGTCTGGATGCGCATCGCCGATAAGTCATCACGGTAAAGAAATAGGCGGCGCCTTTAATATTTGCCCGTCGATAGTTCTGCATAAGCTGTGCTTGATCATTGTTTGTAATCGTAGGGTGCATTTTACGCACCAGAAAATATTCGATTTTGTCAATTAAGGTGTTTTATCATTCATACATTCGATGATGTGTGTGCTATAGAATGCACCCTACCTGGCTGTTTCAGATGGTAATGAGCGCAATTCGTTCAATAATTTATACAGTTCTTCTTTTGTCATGGCAGAATATTTTCGAAAATTTAATTTTTAATATGCGATTGATTGAGTTTTGTCTTTAGCTGTATGGTCCGTTAACCAAAGTTTCACGGGTTTAACTTTTTGCCCATTCGGTATTTGACGTCGTAGATTGATGATGAAATCAAGTTCTTCGTCTGTCTGAAGCCATAGTGCTTTGCCCATCTGCTACTTTCCAGAAAGATTTCGCCTACACCCGTTATTTCGATTTTTCTGGATTTCACGTTAAAAGTGCTTCTCCGCTATCGCTAACCTTTATTTAAGAAGCTCCGTCAATTTTAATCGGAATTTCAATTCTTTGTTTAATTTCTTCATATATCGGTATGTTCACATCTTCAGCCACTTCCAGAGTAACGGCAAGTCCATAATTAACGGATTCGTCAAGGGTGTGGGCATCTTCTCGGCAGACAACATCAATTTTTAAATTATTTCCATCCTGATATGTAACGACTTCGCTCCCTTCTAAAATTTCATGCTGAATGGTTCCATTTTTTACATGCTGCCAGTCAGCATTTACACGTGTTACTCCAACCTCATTACCTGGAGGGTCAAAAGAAAGATTTGCTTTCCGGTATTTACGAGTTTCTGCATTTACAGGACTGAACCAGGCAAGCGTTAAGATAAGTCGCCGCATTTCGTTTAATCCGCTGAGACTTGGCGGAAGGGGAAATCTGAATTCATGCTTCTCATTTTTCTTAATACTTCCATAACCTATTGCAGTTGCCCGTCGTTCAGTACACTCAATCACACGTTTGATATCAGGAATTCCATATCCCAAATACCTCGCAGCAATTCTTTTAAACAGACGAGAATTATTTCGGGTTTTCAAGCAACTTTCCAATATATTAAAACTGTTGCTCCAGGAAGCACCATGAACAAGAAGACTTTTAATAACTACAGCCATATGCTCATCAGGGATATCAGTGTCAGCTCCAGATCTCAATTCATCCAGTACTTCATAGATAAGGGCTGCACCTCTGGAGGCCAAAGCAGCTGAGTTGCTTGTGCCCCTGATGTATATCCCCCTATTTCTTTCACCTGGATTTACCGGTGCGGCTGCCACCTTTTGACCTGGAGCCATTCCGATGTCATTAATTCTGTACTGGTTATCGGTGATATAATCGTATAACTGCCTTCCTCCCGGCAAATAAATTTCAGGATTAATGGAATTCCTGAAACCATATCCATGTACGGTAATTGGAGAAGGCAGTTCCTGGCTTGGAAGTATATCAACTCTGTTTCCTTGATTGTATATGGTTGATTTGTCAGTATGGATAGCCCCTATGGATAATGCATTAACAAAATCTGCAGGAGACATTAATCTGTGATTGCGAATATCTCCATGAAGTATTTTCATGGTATGTTTTGTGAGATCTTCATCCGTTAATTGACTCAGCTTCGCCTTTGATTTTTCAAGATCAATATCAGCCCCGTTATTCCCCGCACTTATACAAAAAAGCACTTGATATTTTTCAGAAAGCCAATCAAGCAGTTTTGCACATGAGCTTAACTGATGAAAAAACATTCTTGCCGGATCACAAATTGAAAGATTGATAATTTTAATTGTAGGGGCGACCGGTTTTTCATCAGCGTCTCCTGCAAAAATTCTCCTTACGGAACGTAATATCAGATCTTCAAAAAAATGCTCCTTTGCGATGTGTTCACGGGGAGGATTATTGATAAAATCATCGGGATCAGGCTTCATTATCGGTCTTACATATATAGGCCGGGGTAAAGGTGACTCTTCTGCATCCAATTCCCCATGACAGATCAATGAGGCCATTGCAGTACAGTGTTTCCTTCCCTTCGCCTGATATGCACTGCCAAAATCATCGGGGTCATCCACAATTAGCCGGTTTTCAAGCAAGGAATGGTAAACAAATGGATCTCCGTCAAGAATAGCCAAGACAGGGACACCAAAAACTTCACCTTCTTGAAAAGCCTCCTCTTCAACCCCTTCTGGATACACATCTGCCACACATTGTCCTGTCGGACGGAAAAACATTACGTCATCGCATTTAAAAAGCTTTGTATACTCAGAATCTAGAACCCGTTCTATGTTTTCAGAGGGCAATTCCGCTTTTATGGCGTGGAAACGGATTCCTTCATCAATAATACATTTTGTGATAACAGA
>Ga0255436_1132_pt1 | contig 10878 bp, 9 predicted proteins | sample ANMaggSSYBR02I10_FD_182655 | JGI IMG/M metagenome (GOLD analysis project Ga0255436, IMG submission 182655) | Sediment cell enrichment communities from methane seep in Santa Monica Basin, California, United Staets - ANME aggregate JGI... | ecosystem: Environmental > Aquatic > Marine > Cold seeps >...
GGTACAGGGAAGACTGCAATATCAAACTATTTAATAAAAAACTGCAATTATAATAAATTCTCTGAAGGATTAAATTTCCAGAATTTTCCATTCAATGATCTTTATGCTCTTTCTGATAATAAGTATACGGCTCCAAATCAGTACATTACTTTATGGAAATTCGTAATATACTCATCAATTCTAAAAATGATGTCGGAAAATGATTATATTGACATAAATTTAAGAGCTATATTAAAAGAGTTCTTTCCAAAAGGAATTGAACAATCATTATCTAAGAGATTAAAAGAATGGACATCACGTAAAATTGGTTTTAAAGGTCTTGGATTTGGAATAGATTACAGTAAAACGTTATTTTTCAAAACTTACTCCTATTAGTCACATGAAACCGTTTGGTAATAAGGCTACACCAGTTATTATTTAGTTTCTGACTATTCCCACAGTTTCCATGATTGTTTACCAAAAATTAGCAAAAAAACAGATTTTCTAACTGTATATTTCAACAATTTGGATACTAAACAGAAAACCAGATAACCCCATTGAAGGCTATCTCGCCAGACGTTTTGAAGTTCAGATACTTGCCAACTTCATAACGCCAAGATCGAACAATTCTGTTGTAGATTGTATTTGCATATCACAAATATTTAAGCGTTTCAATTTTTTACATGAAAGCAGAGAGCATCAGTTTTCAGCTAAATCGAACTGATATACAATATGTTGCGATTTTACCTTGATATTTAATTCCTAAATCTATATACTAAAAATAACAGACGAATTCACGGAATGTGAAAGAATAGGATTTTTATGGCTGAAGAGCTAACCAGGCGAGAATTTTTAAAAGAAACTGCCTCTAATACCTCACTCCTTAGTGTAACAGGTATGGGCTTGTGTTTAGGCCGGGCTATCGATCTCAATGAAGCTGTCCAATGTACAAATTGCAGATCAGTTAACATATATTCCAGATCATATCTTTCTTCCTTTATTTATCCAGATTCGCTATATTGTTATGATTGCGGGATTAACCTGGATACCCTGAAACACGATATTATTTGTGAGGATTCCAACCGATGTTCTAAAAAAAATAGTAAAAACAGGGGTAATAACCCTATTTGCTGTCAGATTCCATTTCCAAACCATAGATATCTGAAAAAGACAAAAAAACCGGATTTTTCATTAAAAGAAATTAAGTTTTGATACCGGGGCCACAGATTTTAGAGTAGTCGTATAGCGTTACGCTATGCAGGCACGTTGACTTGCTTCGCACCAGCACTACTAACCAGTGCAGGTTATGTATCAGGTAAAATAAGGCCCCGGTATCAATTTTTTATGGAACAAAAAATGGATCACAGATACCTGTGCGATAATAAAGAAAAGTTTATCAAGAATCTCAGGCTCTTTAATCAAAGAGCTGAGGTTGAACCGGAGATTGTTGATCTGATTGAGGCCTATGCCAGACTGAGGTTAGATCAAGGTAAAGAAATTCGTTATTACGGTAACAGGATAAGCAGTAAAAACAAAGAACTACAGGAGTTCCTCGATAAAAACAGACATCTTGATCACAGGATTCTGAACTTCTTAGCCTCCTATTTTTTGGAAATGCAAAAGAGGAGTTTTAGATGTGTATTTACTTCATCCCACCTTGCCCACTTTCTTAAAATATCCACTAAAAGATTGAACTGGCTAACTAACGACAGGATAAAACATTATACCTGTTTTAATATAAAAAAACGAGATGGGAGCAAAAGAGAGATCTTTGCACCAAGGTCTTATCTAAAAGGGGTCCAGAGAAAAATATTGGACGATCTTTTACAAAGGGTGGGATTAAATTCCCACGCTGAAGGGTTTCGAAAAAGAAGATCCATTCTCACCAATGCCGGAAGGCATATAGGGAAAAAAGTCGTTATAAAGATGGATGTAAAAGATTTCTTCCCCAGTATAACATTTAAAAGAATAGTGGGGATGTTTATTGCATTGGGTTATCCTCGCCAGGTATCCTTGCTGCTGACAAGATTAGTTACTCATAATGGAAGATTACCAATAGGCGCCCCGACAAGCCCTGCCATAGCCAATATAGTAAGTACAAGATTGGACAAGAGGTTCTCCAGGCTGGGAGATAAAATGGGCTTTGATTACTCACGCTATGCAGATGATATAACCGTTTCGAGTAATAATAGAAGTATAAATAAAATGATACCTTTTTTTAAGGAGATAATAAGAGAAGAGGGATTTGAAATAAATGAGACAAAAATGAGGGTATTGAGAAACGCGGGGAGACAAAAGATAACCGGTATTGTGGTAAACGAAAAGCCTAATATTGATAAAAAAGAAATAAAGAAACTAAGGGCGGTAATCTATAACTGTCACCATAAAGATATTAAGCATGAGGTGAAAAAATGGGCCAAAAAGGAGAAAAGCCTGAATAACCCCTCCGATTACACCCTAAACGAGTTCAAGTCCTCATTATTGGGGAAGATAAATTTTGTAAAAATGGTGAATCCTAAGATAGGCAATAGGCTTCTTGAACAACTTGGCCAATTAAGCATATAGGCGATGAGGTATTTCAAAATAGGGTGTATAGCACCAATCCTGGTATTAATCTCAATAAACATCAGCTTAGCTGATATCGGAATAATAGTTGCCTTTAATTCAAATCTGGAACAGATAAAAAAGAGCCTGAAGATAAAAGAGATTTCAAAAAAGGCCGGAAGGGAATTCTATTCAGGCAAGATAAATAATATAGATGTTGTTTTGGTAAGATCTCCCATGGGCAAGGTGAATAATGCCATAACCGCCCAGGCCCTATTATCTCATTACCCTATAACAACTGTCCTTTCCATAGCCCCGGCAGGCTCAATAAACAAAGGCCTGAACATCGGGGATATCATCATTGCAACTGAAGTCTTTCAGCATGATTTTGGCACCATCAAGCCCTATGGTTTTATCTGGAGCAGAGTTCCAGATGGCACTAACCGGGATGAACCGGGCTATAATCTGGCGGATAAACGGCTCAGGGAATTGGCCCTCCTTTATGCCAATAATAAGAAAAAGACCAAAAATAGAATCATAGAAGGGATAATAGTCACCGGAGATCAGTTTATATCTGCTCAGAATAAAAAGGAGTGGCTCTTTAAGAAATTCAAGGCTATGGCCGTTGATATGGGGGCTGGTGCAATTGCTCAGGTTTGTTATGCAAACCAAGTATCATTTTGTATTTTAAGAATAATTACAGATAAAGCCAAAATAGGCGCCCGCATCAATTTTGAGAAATCTATTCCAGGATATCAATCAGATATAGATATTTTGAAGTTCGTAAAAGGTATCCTTCAAAGAGAATATTATTATATACAATATTAATAAAATATCGTTTTCCGTACTGGTCTTTCTCTTACTCTTTGCCGGCAATACACTTGCCTTGGACAAATACTACCTTCTCGGCAAGGGAAACATTGCCAGAGATGAAGGCAGGATTGAAGAGGCCATAAAATACTACCAGGAATATATTGAATCCCATCCAACCACGCGGGATGCACACTCAGCTCAATACCATAAAAGAATACAATATTACATAAGAAACCTGCTCATAGCCTATTCAAATCTACTTGACTTATACAGGGAAAACAGGGAAAGCGAGGCAGTCGATAAATGGATCAATAAATTAAAGGGTGCCTATTTAAGCAGTAGTTTTGGATCAAAGAATATGTATAGTCTTGCCTTAATTTATCTTGACAATAGCCATTTAGAAGATAGCACAGACATTTTCAGGCGGATAATCAAGGAACAAAAAGAATATTATGCCCCTTTTAACAACAAGGTTACCCTAAGAGCCTTTTCAAAACTTCTTAAAATATACCAGTCTCAGGGAGAAGATGAAAGACTGGCTTCACTGCTTGAATCCCTAAAATCGAACTATCCAACCCCTGATTTTGATCTGAAGGATAGATATAATCTTGCCACGTTATATCTGAGACACGGGTTAGAAGCAGATGGAGAGAAACTACTAAAAGAAATAATTGATGATAAAGGATACGATCCTGATTCTTCCATCATTAATACCCTGATAAAAACATCTTTAAAATTATTAAACATCTACCACAAGAAAAAAGATAAAGACTCCATTAAAGCATTATTTGAACAGATATCTCAGAAATACCCTGCAGAAAATCTCTCCCCCAACAACATGTATAAAATTGCCGTGACCTATCTAAAATGTGGAAAAAAGCAAGAAGGCTCAAGTCTCCTTGTAGAAATAGTTGATCAGTACTCATATACAACTTTTGGCCGAAAGGCACTGTTTCTGTTAGGCAGACTATCCCAGAGCAACGAGGATTGGGATTCTGCGATAAGGTATTATGCTGAATATATTAACAGATATCCGGCCCCACCTTTTTTTGCCCTTAAGGCATATTCAAGATTGATAGATTCTTACTGGTCAAGAGATGCAGATCTGGAGTTGGTTCAGAATGAGATAAGAAAGCTCTCAGACATAGTCAATGATATGTCAGATTTTGAGACCTCGCTGAATCTGGCCAGGGACCTGAAATGGAAGGGTATGGATAAACTTTCATCAGCTACCTTTAGCCTTGGGCTGTCCTCTGCCAGGGAATTTATTTCAGAAAATGAAGATACATACATGGCATTAAGGGCGCAATGGATCATAGAAAAATATGCCTATGCCTTAGAACGATATGATTTAGTTCAGGAAAGCGCCAATAGTGTCCTGGAGATTGCCGACAAGTTAAAAAACGTTCCTTTAAAACCGGCAAAAAAAGAAAAGATAGAACATATAAAATCCCAGACCTATCTCTGGCTTGCAAAGCTTTACAGTAATAAGGAAGATTATCCGGAGGCTAAAAAATTTCTGAAAATGTTTATTAAAGACCATCCCAACCATAAAGATATCAATTATGCCAGATATGAGTTAGGCAAGGTTTATGAGGATGAAAACCAGGCAGAAGAAGCGATAAATATGTATAAAATGGTTGAAGATAGTATGTGGAAAAAGAAGGCACGCAAAAGACTGTTAAAGATTCAAAACAGATGAATAGGTTAAGAACAAAAACACTATTGTTCTCATTGATAATACTGGTTTTCCATCCAGTCTTTACATATGCATGGGATTGTGAGGTAATACTTGATGGGCCAAATGTAATAAAAGAAGGCCAGACAATTACCTTAAGCACTTTAGGTACTCCTGCCGGGGGTTCCTATTCCTGGTCCAATACGCCCAACCTCGTGCCAAATGGTTCAACAGCACAGCTAACAGGTTATAAGCCTTTATCTTCAGAATATATTTATGTTACAATAACATATACAAGCCCTAAAGGTAAAAAATGTCATGCAAGGAAGGCTATATGGGTCTGTATATGTTACGTAAAGATAAACGGCCCCGAGGAGTTTAAGATAGGTGATCCGCCCATTATCTTGACTGCTGAAGGAGATCCATCCGGAGGGACTTATGAATGGTCCAATACACCTGGGCTGATAGCAAATGGTTCAACAGCCGAATTTACAGGGCAGGAACCTGGGGATATAACCATTGAAGTTACTTATACAACCCCTGATGGGAAGATTTGCACTAAGACACATACTGTTACAGTATTAAAAGAGTGTTCAGTTTTCATATCAGGGCCATCAGTGGTCGGCGTAGGAAATCACATTACTCTCACTGCATCCGGCAGCCCGGAAGGTGGGACATATATCTGGGAGAAACCGCCAGGCCTTCTTCCAGGCACATCTTCAGCTAGTTTCACAGGGCAGGAACCCGGGGATGTAGCTATTGAAGTTGTTTACACGCCCCAGGACGGTGGTGAACCATGTCCTGCTACACATAATGTAACCGTCTTTGGTGTAGAATCAATTACCGGACCATCTTGTGTTAATTCCGGAACGACATTAACCAGGGAAAATTTCAGCATTGTTACCAACCCATCCGGATTTGAGGATTTTGTGATAGTAAGTCCACTGTCATTTAGCACATTATCTCAATCTGCCGAAGTAACAGTAACAGCCTATAGTGGGACAGGAGCAGGGTCGGATGAGGCAACAACAACGATTACAGTTGTTAACAGCAATATAAAGACCATTAAAGGACTTTCTTTTGAGATTCCTAATTACGTAAAAAAACCATTAGAGGTTATAGGCCTTGCAGATAAGGTTGATCTTTTTGTAGGAACCGATTTTGAAGACTTTAAGAAATGTTGTGTGTTTGGAGCAGCCAAATCGACAGACGGAAAGACAACTGTCGGTTTAAGTGTAGACGCTGGACCTTTTACAATTTTTGGCTTTCCATTACCAGGCGTTGTAAAAAAGTACGTAACGTTAGATGCGCTAAATGTAACACTTTCAGGCTCTGGAAGTGTCGAAATAAACGGAAAATATGCAGCCTGCGAGGATAAGACGAATTGGAGCGGTGGTGGTAGCCTTAAAGGCGGAATTGAAACTGCAAGTGAGGTTAAAGCGAAAATCCCAAAAGTTCTTGTTATTCAAGGAAAATTAGCCGGTTCCATGGGCGTGACCGAAAAGCTCGATGTACTTGTAAGCGAAATTAAGGTTACATCTAACTGGGATGGTCTTGCTGCGACTGGCACGATTATTCTTAAAATTAAATGGTTGAAGGTGAAATCATTTAAGGTGAGTACACCTATCATTGAAGGCAAAGAGCTTCCAGTTTTTTGGATTTCCCTTCCATCTCTAAAATAGAAGGAAAGTTGAAAATTAGGAGAATATATATGAGAACAGCACAGGTAATGAAATTCAAATGCATATGGATATTTTTCTGTATATTGATTGTTTTATTGACCAGTGGAAATACCTATTCATCAGATTCAAAGTACCCAATAAGATTGGAAAGGATTGATAGATCTCAATCTCGATACGATACCCCGGAAAATACGCTTGCTGCTGGAATTTCTGCGCTATTAAAAAAGGATCTTGAATGGTATTATGAGACATTAAATAAAGAGAGCGCAGCATTAGAGAAAAAAATTTTTCAAGATGCCGGTATAGATCCGAGAAAAAGTTTTGAGATTTTCGATGAAAGCGACAAAGACTTTATCATTGACAAAATACCGTACAAAAATGGTGTCATCCTGATTGGCAAAAGCATCAGCAAAGATGGATCTATCGTAATTGGCCCAGCGGTTTTCATAAAAGAAGATGGGCTATGGAAACAAACAATCGAGTATAACTCTGATGAAGAACTTGAGCAATACGAAGATGTTATTATACCCGAAGAAAGCATATCCTCTACCATAAAAATCCACCCGGACAGATGGAACCTCAACTGGTACAACTGGATAAAAGAACATATGGAGGAAAAAGAGTGGATCGAGCATTTTGCCGAAAAAGTCACCATCCTATGCATGATAACTAACCTCAAGGACAATCAAGGCACGCCTTATAGTGTGAAAGAAATAGTCCCTGAAACAATCCTATTCAATTACCTGCTGCCTCCCCAGCCCTGGAGGTTTAATAGTGAGGAAAAGGTAGCTTTAATTGTAAAATCAAAAAAAAATCGCTACCTTAAAGAAAGGAAAGGCTTTAAAGAGTGGCATCATACTAACGAGCTTTTAAAGAAATATAAAAGCCCTGTGATGCTGGTTAAATTCAACAAGTTTAAGGCCATGGAAACCCTTCCTGAGATGAGCCCCGGAAAGGAATATGAGCTAACCCTTTCAGGTGAGCTAAAAAACGGAAAGCGATTCAAAGGAACAACCAAGATCATAATAACCGGGTGGAATGCGAAACACAGGTGGAAATGGAATCACCCAGGTTGGCTGAACTCAGAAAAAGATATAGATAACTGGTGGAATAAAGAAAATGACCTTGAGGATTGGTGGAAAAAAACAATAAAAAAGCACGAGCGATAAAACAACAGAAAAGAAAAAGGTGATAGCCGCTCATAAAAAAAGATGACTGTCAAGTTAAAAAATATTGGCTTATCGCGGATTAGGGGCAGCAAATAGTAGTTCGCCACGGATTTTCACTTAAATCACACTTGGCTTTCACTTATTACAAGATCAGTATTTGGGCAAACTGCATTCAAAAGCTCGTTGAGTTTTCCAACTGTTGGAACTGAACGTCCCTGTTCATAACGGGCATAAGCGTTACGAGATGATGCACCAAGACGTTCCGCTGCTTGTGCCAACGAAAGATTACTAAGCTCACGTTTGCGCTGCAAAAGAAGACTGATCAAGGACTTTAAATCCTCTGACCCGACCTCAAAATTACCACCAGAGCCTAAAACTACTTCAGCTTTAAATCCTTTTTTATTAACCATGGTTTCCACCATATCTGCAACCATTTCAAGAGCTTCTTTCCGAGTATGTCCTTGAGTCATGGCCTCAAGAATTGGAATTTCAGCCAGCCAAAACTTGCCATCTTTGTAGATTTTTCCTGGAAATCTCATTATCTTCTCCCTTTTTTGACTTTTCTAAGGATTGAACGAGCAAGCTTATCGTTTATTTCCGTATGCCTTGGAATTGGTTCCTGTCTATTTCCATCAGTCCATATATCATGCTTGCCGCCATGGCGAAGGAACCACCAGCCTCTTTTTATCAGGGCCTTTTCCAATTCTTTTCGCTTCATATTTTATATTGTACACTTTTAAGTGTTCAGTGTCAAGAAAAACAGGAGAGGAAAATACGATGGGAAAAAATTTTTACATAAACAGAACCCGCTCGTTAAAAGACGCAAAAGGGGATAGGGTTGAAATTACGCGTTTCTAGTCTTTCAGTATCAGGAATTGATCGACGATCAGTTCTTGGCCTCTATTGGCCGCCCGACTGACAGCGGATTTGCTCAGCCCGAGGTACTTGCCGTCAGGCCCAGATCTCGAATCGCCCAGTAGGCCAGAACACTAAACCGGTTTCGATCGGTATTGTCTTTAAAAATGTTTCGTCGCTCGATACCCCTGCATATGATATGATGCAAGGCACCCGGGCATCTATTCCGGCTTGACGTGGCATGAAATCGGTGTCAAAGCTTGAATTGAAATCGGTGTCAAAGCTTGAATTGAAATCGGTGTCAAAGCTTGAATTGTGAATTAAGTTTTTCAAATTGGTTTTTCACTTTTTTATCTTTATTCATCTTCTCTTTAAATGTTTTTACACAATGACTGATAGCAGAGTAACTCATATTAAAAAGCCGCCCTAACTTTTCATTGGTCATTAATCCTTTATTCCAAAGTAAATAAACAATTAAATCACGTTTGTGTTTATCCATACCATGCAATCGTTTTGCCTGAACACATTTATCAATATCAATTTGAACGATTTTCGCAGATTTTTTTAATAAATCCTCCACATTGATATCTTTTGCCAATTGCTTTTGCTGAGGCAAATCATTGTGGGGAATATCCGGCAAAAACTGCTTTCGAATTTTATCAACAAATTTTTTAGCGCCTAAAATCATACTATGGTGAAGATCCTCCAGAAGTCGCTTCTCTTCCTTTGCATATTTTTGAACCTTTTCCCGATATTGCTTATGTTTATTAGAGCCTTTAAAATAGGATAAAATTACTTGAGTGGATAGCCAATCCGGACATTTCCTGGCATAGGCATAGATTGGATAGCTGCTCCATTTATAGTCTATCAAACGGCTTACAATTCCAGATCTTAATGGATTTCGATGGATATAACAGGATAACTGCGTAAGATATGCATCATTTTGAACCAGGATGCTTTTATACCGACCCTGGAACAAATGACCTTTTTTTAAGTTTTGGTTATTGAATCTTCGGGTATAGGTCGTGCCAAACCATTGCATTGCCTTTTTTAAATTTGCACGATTGGTTTTTACCAGGAGATGATAATGGTTGGACATTAAAACATAGGCAAAGATATCTACTTCAAAACGTTCCGACATTTCCGAGATCGTTTCTAAAAATAAATTTCGATCATCGTCATTTAAATAAATATGCTGTCCGTCATTTCCCCGGGACATTAAGTGATATAATGCGCCTTCATATTCAATTCGCCATGCTCTACCCATACTGATTTTCCTAAATGATAGTGGCTTAATTGTCAAGTATTAATTCACAATTCAAGCTTTGACACCGATCCCACAATTCAAGCTTTGACACCGATCCTTGACACCGATCCTCTTTCTGCATGTTCCGCCGATCTCATGCGTTCCTCGATGGATCGTTAATCTCATCTTGGTTAATCCAATTTTTTGATATCAAGTCTGTTGTTCAATTGTATGACTTTAATGGATGAATTCTTTTGTTTAAGTTCCTCTATACTTTTCTTGGCTAACTCCGAGTAGCCCATAACCACGATAACACCTGAAACACCAGGCACAATGTTAATGCTGTAAGGACTATCAAACATGCCTAATTCTCGCCTCTGCTTAAAGTTCTTCTCATAACATTCTTTATAATCTTTAAAATTATCTTCGATCCTTTTCACATAATCCTTTAATTGGTTAATAACTTTGCCTTTAAGTTCAGGGTTGTTCCCCAGTTTAACTTCTACTATACAGAATTGATAATTACTATTTTCTTTTCTTTTAAGCGTTAACAAGTCCATCTTGGTTTTAGAGACCTTGTCAATGACCTGCCTATCAATGATTAACAAATCATCTCTATTTACGTTGTCGGTCATTAACATCTGTTCGTAAATAATTTCTTCTTGGAAATAGTTTTTTTGACCTTACTGGCCATTGAATTTAGGTTTTCAGAGTTGAAGAAAGGGTGTAATTGCTTTCTTGGAAATTTAAATATCAAATACCTCTTTTTTATAACCGGATCGAATTTCTTTCTGATTTTATCATTTACAAATTTGCGATGAATACTTACCTCATATTGTCCAATAAATTTTTTATATAAAATTTTTCCGATGCTATTTCCCTTGTAGTATAGGTTAAAATAGCCATTCCTGA
>Ga0255436_1144_pt1 | contig 10328 bp, 9 predicted proteins | sample ANMaggSSYBR02I10_FD_182655 | JGI IMG/M metagenome (GOLD analysis project Ga0255436, IMG submission 182655) | Sediment cell enrichment communities from methane seep in Santa Monica Basin, California, United Staets - ANME aggregate JGI... | ecosystem: Environmental > Aquatic > Marine > Cold seeps >...
ATTCTAATGAAGAAAACGGATTTACAATCGCAAGGGTTAAAGTGCCCGGCCGTAGAGATATGGTAACAGTGGTTGGAAATCTTATGTCTCCAATGCCCGGAGAGATCATAAAAATGCAGGGGGAGTGGACTACTCATCCCAAATATGGTGAACAGTTCAAGCTTGTGAGTTATAGAACAGCCGTACCTGCAACACTTTATGGAATCCAGAGATATCTTGGTTCCGGGCTTATAAAGGGCATAGGCCCAGTAATGGCGGGCCGAATCGTAAAGAAATTCGGGGAAAATTCGCTGGACATAATAGAAAATGAAATTGAGAAATTAGCCCAGGTAGATGGTATTGGAAAGAAGCGGATAGAAATGATCAGGACAGCCTGGGATGAGCAGAAAGAAATCCGGGATGTAATGCTGTTTCTGCAAACACACGGCGTAAGTTCAGGTTATGCAACAAAGATATTCAGGCAGTATGGAAACCAGTCAATAGCCGTGGTCCAGGAGAATCCATATCGGCTTGCAGCAGATATCTTCGGGATTGGTTTCGTGATTGCGGACGGAATTGCTGAAAAACTTGGATTTTCAAAAGATTCCACGTTAAGGGCTGAAGCAGGGATACAATATGTTCTCCATCAGATGGCTGATGAAGGACATGTTTATTATCCTTATGAGCTTCTTTTAGAAAAATGCCGGGAAATTCTTCAGGTGGACAGAGAAGTTGTTGCAAAAGCATTGGGCAGCATTGTTGTTGATAAAAAAATAATAATTGAGGACCTGAATGATAAAATTGAGGAGTTCAGAGAAAACAATAAGGCAGTTTATCTGGAAAAATATTATGTTTGCGAAACCAGTATTGCTTTCCGGCTGAAAACCCTGATTGGAGCGCCAAAATCTTTCCGCAATATTGATTTGGATCGAGCAGTAGAATGGGTTCAAAAACAGCTTTCTATTAACCTGGCAGAAAAACAGCTTGAAGCATTAAGATGTTCTGTTGAAAACAAGGTAGTTGTAATTACCGGCGGGCCGGGTACAGGCAAGACAACAATTATAAATGCGATTATTAAGATTTTTTCAAGGCTGAAGCTTAAAATAATGCTTGCAGCTCCCACAGGCAGGGCCGCAAAACGCATGGGCGAGACCACCGGCTATGAAGCCAGGACAATTCACCGGCTCCTTGAATTCAGTTTTCAAAAAGGCGGATTTCAGAAAAACGAGAAAAAACCGCTTGATTGCGACCTTCTGATAGTTGATGAAGCATCTATGATTGACACGATTCTGATGCACCACATGTTAAAGGCCGTCCCTCCCAGGGCCACCTTTATTCTTGTTGGTGATGTTAATCAGCTACCTTCTGTCGGGGCCGGATCTATTCTAAATGATATTATTGAATCCGGATCTGTATCTGTGGTCAAGCTTAACGAGATTTTTCGCCAGGCCAAAGGCAGCCGGATTATTGTTAATGCTCATAAGATAAACGACGGAATTATTCCATTTTTTAAAACACCTGCTCCATCTGATGGCGCAAATGATTTTTATTTTATCCAGCAGGAAGACCCGGAAAAGGTACTTGAAATTATACTGGAACTGACAAGGGAGCGCATACCCAGGCGGTTTAATTTTGATCCTGTTGAAGATATCCAGGTTTTGACTCCCATGCATAGAGGTGTGGCAGGTGCCGGCAATCTCAACAAAAAATTGCAGGAAGCTCTAAACCCGGGTGAAAATATTATTATTAGAGGGGATAGAGGATTTAGAATTAATGATAAAGTTATGCAGATCAAAAATAATTATGACAAAGAGGTTTTTAATGGTGATATAGGAAAGATTACAAAGATAATTGCAGATGAACAGGCGCTTGTTATTTCTTTTGACGGCCGGGAAGTCGTCTATGAGTTCGCCGATTTAGATGAAATCGTTCTGGCATATGCTGTTTCAGTACATAAATCCCAGGGCTCCGAATATCCAGCCGTAGTGATACCCATACTTATTCAGCATTATATGCTATTGCAGCGCAACCTTATCTATACGGCTGTTACCAGGGGTAAAAGCCTTGTCGTGATAGTTGGTACCAGGAAAGCGCTGGCAATCGGAATAAAAAACAATAAAACACAGAAGAGGTACACTTATCTGAAACAGAGGTTGAGGATTTAGTGCCTAAAATGCCTAAAGTGCTCTAAAATGCCTAAAGTTGAGGTACGCCTTCGGCGTGTTAATTGATAACCCAAAGCTACAGGAGTTTGTCCCTTTCGTGAATTGATGGCTTAAGGAACATGTCTGCCGGCAGGCAGGTATAAGATGGCAGAATTCCTTAACTTTAGGCACTTTAATATACTTTAGCTCACTTTAGGCACTCATGTCCGCACGAAGGTGCGTTAAAAGACTTCCCCAGATCTTTCGTATAGCCTGACCAGTCGCAGAATCTGAATCATATTCAAATATTGTTTGTCCCTGGACCATGGCTTTTGTAAAAATTTGATCAAAAGGTATATATCCTAAACAGGTCAAACCTTTTTCTTTTGCGAATTTTTCTATTTCATCAGTAATGTCTTTATTGAGATCAAATTTGTTGACGCAAAGAAAAGCCGGCACCTTGAAGTGATTGGCCAGTTGGACAACCCGCTGCATATCGTGTTTTCCGGATACACTAGGTTCTGTAACAACAAGTACAGCGTCGGCTCCGCCTATGGAAGCAATTACCGGACAGCCTATTCCCGGAGGGCCGTCAGTAAGAATTAGATCAAGCCCCTTTTCTTCTGCAAGTTTTTTGGCTTCATTTCTTACAAGCGATACAAGCCTGCCTGAATTTTCTTCAGCTATACCAAGCCTTGCATGTACCAGTGGGCCGAAACGCGTATCAGAAATATACCACTCTCCGCAAGTATTCAGAGGAAAGTCTATTGCTTTTTCAGGACAGAAATAAACGCATACGCCGCAACCTTCACATTCAATTGAATTAACCTCGAAAGTTTCGCTTATGGCCTCCCATTTGCATAAATCAATGCAGAGACCGCATTCCGTGCATTTATCTTTGTTTATAATGGCTGTATTGCCACCCTGAAAATCGTGTTTTTCCAAGATGTCCGGAGCTGTAACAAGGTGGAGATCGGCTGCATCAACATCTGCATCGCAAAGCACCTTGTTTTCTGCAAGATACGCAAAAGCAGCCATTAAACTGGTTTTACCGGTTCCACCCTTGCCGCTTATAATTATCAATTCTTTCATTTAACTCACAATCTTTTTGATATCATTATATAAAGTTAAAAAAGTTTCTTTAAATCCAGGGAGTTTTTCAACGATTGCATCACCTCTTGAGTAGGCCTCTGCTATATTTCTGTCAAAAGGTATTTCCAAAAGAACAGGTACATTCTCCTTTTTTGCAAAATCCTTAACTTTATTATCTCCTACATCTGAACGGTTAATTACCAGCCCACATGGTATATTTAACATTTTAACTGCGCCAACGGCGAGTTTTAAATCATGCAGACCAAATGGCGTGGGCTCGGTGACAAGAAGAATAAAATCAGTGTTCTTCATGGATGCTATAACCGGACATGATGTACCGGGCGGAGCATCTATAATGGTGAATTTGTCAGGCTTGGTAAAGGAACGAACCTTTACGATTAACGGAGGAGACATGGCTTCGCCCACCCTTAACTTTCCATGGACAAACTCTATGCCGTTACGGTAGCCCTTTTGTATGATGCCCAGTTCACGGTTCGTCTCTTTTATAGCGTTTTCCGGACAAACCATTTCGCAACCTCCGCAACTGTGGCATAGCTCAGGAAATGTCATAACTGTAATATCGGCGATCACGATTATAGCTTTGAATTGACATATTTCATCGCATTTTCCACATAGGTTGCATTTTTTTTCATCTACCTCCGGAACAGGTGTTGTGACTGTGATAGTTTTTTCAAATACCGGATTAATAAAAAGGTGGCTATTTGGTTCTTCCACATCACAGTCCAGCAGTTGAACATCAGAGCCAATTGCCATAGCCAAATTCGTAGCAACAGTTGTCTTGCCGGTTCCGCCTTTTCCACTTGCAATACTTATAATCATTATAAGGATCCATTTCCGGCTGATTAATAAATGACCAAACAGTCAGCAAACAATTTAACAACCGTTTGGCCATTTGTCCAGTCAGCTTGTTGGGTACATTTGCAACAATGCAATTATTTATGCATCATTTTATGAGTTGTTTATGAGAAATCCGGGTTAGGTTAATGGTAATCGTGGGTGCCAAGCATCACTTTGATTCCGGTCTTTTTTTCAATATTTTGGGCCTTTTCTTCCGGGTCACTATATGGGCAGCCCGGCATTGCTTTGACACAGCAGGAACTTAAATATATTGCGTCTGGCTTGATTTCAGACAATTTCATTGCCATCTTCACATTTGTAGCAAGTGCACGGCCCGGGCATTCACACTTTACAAAAGCTACAACCTGAGACGGTTCTTCAAAATTACCATCGCCAAGAGATGCTGCTTTCAGGCAACGCCATTCACCAGGACATCCGTCACCACTATCCATGTATGAACCACAACCTATAACTGCGACTTTTTTCATTTTAATTTATCCTTCCTTTCCATTATGTTTGTTAACTATAAATTATCATTAATTTGCTCTGAAATATTAGTTTTACATCCCGGCATGAGATACTTTGAATTTGACAGGGAGCCATGTAAATAGGCTTGCAATACATCCTCGACGAGTCCTGATATCTCGGAGATTATTTTGACTCCTGTTGACATAAGCATCATTGAAAAGGAACGTGAGATGGCACCGCAAATCAGAACATTTACTTTAAGACTGTGGATAAGAAGACATCTTTTAGATATATCCTGTTCGCCAAGATATACTTCGAAACGTTCGATCTCGCTCAGGTTTTTTGTATTTATAATCAAAAGCCTTGAAGCAGTGTCAAAAACCGGCGAAACTTTATCATTCCATATCGGTACGGCAATTTTCATGGGGAGATTACTTCCCTAAACCTCTATCGCTACGTCCGCCTCCGCCTCCGCCTCTTCCACATCCTCCTCCGCCCCCCATTCCTCTTCCGCCGCCTCCGCCCATTCCTTTTCCTCCGCCTCCGCCCATTCCTCTTCCTCCGCCCATACCTGATCCTCTATCAAAATTTGGTATCTGAGTATATCCCGCAGGCCCTGATTCACCTTGATATTCGTCTGATTTTAGTTTTTTTGGAGCTGCCGGATCAGCGCTCTTATATTTTTCTAAGGCTTCTATTACTGAGCCGGTATGACCGGTAAACAATTCTACACCGGCTGCGGACAGCGTTTGGACAGCTTTTGGGCCGCAGTTGCCGGTTATCAAGGCCTCAGCGCCCTTTGAAACTACGAACTGCCCAGCTTGAATGCCTGCACCACCACTTAATGAAACGCCTTTATTCTCAAAAGCCTCAAAACTCATATCATCTGTATTAACGATTAAAAAATAGGCACACCTGCCAAAGCGCGGGTCTATTTGCGAATTCAAATCTTTTCCATAGGAACTGACAGCTATTTTCATATCTTGCTTTCCTTTTAAAAATGTGTTTTTTGAAAGATAGTTTCTAAAAATAAGTAAAGCCAAAGCATTTTCCATGCCAACACAGAGCATGGATAGATAATTAATATAACCAATTGAATTGGCTAAAAAACCAGGAATAATAACATTAAAACAGGGACGCTGAATAAAGATGTAATGATATCAAAATTGCAATGAAAGTGAAACATTAATGCAAATATGCAATAAAGCTAAGTTTGTGGTAATAATTTAGCCTTTTGAAAAATACTCTGACAGGATAACAGGATAAACAAGATTTTATTTAAAGTACACAAACAAAGCCAACTCTCATTGTAGGCTATCCAGTAAATCATAAAATATAATCACGACATGAATAAGGTGTGTATCAAGGTATAAGGATTTAGATTTGGATTAACAGGAAAAGTTTCGATAATTTAAATCCTGAATATCTTGTAAATCCTGTCCAAAAAAATAATATTTAAAAGCGCTAAAGTCTACAGTTTATAAGAAATACAGGCTATTTTTTCGACCTGCCGTCTGTTTTTGGAATTTCAAGTTTCAGTCGTTTTATTTTACGCCATAAAGTTGTAAGGTGAATCCCCAATTTTGCTGCAGTTGCGCTTCTGTTCCAGTCGTTTTCCCTCAGAGCCTCGAAGATAAAATTTCTTTCAATATCATGAAATGAAAATTCTTTTTGCGGAAGGGCCTTGGACAGGCCTATTCTCGTATTATCTGATTGCTGACGCAAATATTCAGGGAGATGTTCGATTCCTAATACTATTTTTTTACACACCAGGGTTGAGTATTCAATTATATTTTCCAATTCGCGAATATTGCCGGGGAAGTCGTGTGACATAAGGATAGATAGAGCTTCTGAAGATATCCCCTGGATTTTTCTGTCATTCAGCCGGTTAAATTTCCGGATAAAATGCTCAGATAGCAAGGGTATATCTTCCTTTCGTTTTCTTAAAGGAGGAAGTAAAAGTTTGACTACATTAACACGGTAATAAAGGTCATCTCTAAAAGTTCCATTTTTTACAAGTTTTTCTAAGTTCTTATTTGTTGCCGCAACAATCCGCACATTTGCTTTAAGGGATGAGGTACTTCCGAGAGGTTCATAGACTTTGTCCTGCAGAACACGCAGGAGCTTTGCCTGGAGTAATTGTGAAATATCTCCGATTTCATCTACAAAAAGGGTACCGCCTTCAGCTATAGATAGGCGTCCTGATTTATCTTTTTTTGCATCTGTAAAGGCACCGGCTTTGTATCCGAATAATTCGGATTCAAGAAGGGTATCTGGAATAGAGCTGCAGTTGATGGTGATCAAAGGGCCTTTCCTCCTGTTGCTGACGGAGTGGATTGCCTTTGCAAAAAGTTCCTTTCCCGTGCCGCTTTCTCCCTCAATAAGGACTGTAGTATCACTTTCAGCAATAAGTTCCAGCATGCCGAATAGACGTTTCATTTCCTTGTTTTTACTTATGATATCATGAAAGGTATGCTTATCGGCCAGTTGCTTGCGTAATTCTTCAACCTCACTTAAATCCCTAAAAGTCTCAACCCCACCTATTATATTACCTTTATTGTCTTTTAAAAGAGCAGATGATATGCTAACTGGAATTCGTTCTCCTTCGGAATTAACGATAAATATAGACTGATTTACAAAGGGATAGCCTGTTTTGATGGTTTTCCTCAGCAAGCAGCCCTGTTCGCATATGCTTGCCCTAAAAACTTCCCAGCAGTATCTTCCGATTGCCTCATTTTTTTTTATTCCGGTTATTTCCTCAGCAGCCCTGTTAAAGGAGGTAATCTTCCATTCAGGGTTAACGGTAAAGACGCCGTCGGCAATACTATCTAAAATTATATGTGTCTGATTTTCAATAAGTTGTTTCATAAAAAATAATTTGACTTTAACATGGTTTTTCAGGCTAAGGTAGCAGGGTAAAAAGGATAAGGCAAAACTGATTAAAAGTCAAATTTAGTATCTTTTACCAACTTGCCAATTATACGGAGGAAATTATGCAAACAAGTGGCAATTATCCTGTTTTAACAGCCGAAGAGGTTGTATCAGGCATAAAGGACGGCGATACTGTGGCCTTTAGTGGTTTTACCCCTGCCGGCGCAGCCAAAGCGGTACCAAGCGCACTTGCCGAATATGCACGCGAGGAGCATTCAAAAGGGTGGAGTTTCAAGGTGCGTGTAGTTACAGGGGCTTCCAGCGGCCAGAGTGTTGATGAAGAGCTGGCCAAAGCAGAAGCCATTTCATGGCGTGCCCCTTACCAGACCGGAGTTGAGTTGCGCCGCCAGATAAATAGACAGGAGGTGGAGTATGTTGATATGCACCTGTCTTACGTTCCCCAGACCGTAGCATTCGGTTTTTTTGGGCAGGTAAATTTAGCGGTCATAGAGGCCACAGAGATAACGCGTGACGGCAGGGTTTATTTGACTACATCCATAGGAGCCTCTCCTTCATACTTGAGGTGCGCAGAAAAGGTGGTAATTGAAATTAACACGCGTCAATCTCAGAGACTTCGAGAGATGGCGGATATTATCATTATACGTCCTCCTCCCAGACGTAATCCCATTCAAATATACGATCCCATGACCCGAATAGGAATGCCTTATGCAGTGGTGGACCCGAAAAAAGTGATTGGAGTGGTGGAAAGCGATGAACCTGACTATCTGACTGAATTAACTCGGCCTGACATAATAAGCCGGCAGATTGCAGAGCACGTGGTTAATTTCTTGATTGATGAGATGAGGGCAGGGCGCATACCCGATACTTTTCTGCCGCTTCAGGCCGGTGTCGGCAATGTGGCAAATGGAGTGATGGCAGCCCTTGGTGCTCATCCTGATATCCCAAATTTTAAAATGTATTCCGAGGTTCTGCAAAATTCAACAGTTGATCTTATTACAGAGGGACGGCTGGTGGGTGCAAGCGCCACCAGCCTGGCAGTTACACCTGAAAAGCTGAAACAGATTGTTGATAACTTTGATTATTATGTGCCCCGCATAGTGCTTCGACCCCAGGAAATTTCCAATCATCCTGCAGTAATAAGAAGGCTGGGCGTAATAGCCATGAACACTGCCCTGGAAGCAGATATATATGGAAACGTAAATTCATCGCATGTTTACGGCATGGATATAATGAACGGTATAGGAGGAAGCGGAGAATTTACAAGAAACAGTTTTCTTTCCATCCTTATGACTCCCTCTATTGCCAAAGGCGGTAAGATATCCTCTATAGTTCCAATGTGTCCGCACATCGACAACAACGAACATTCAGTTCAGATAATTGTTACTGAACAGGGGCTGGCTGACCTGAGGGGTCTTGGACCCATGCAACGGGCAAAAGTGATGATCGAAAAATGCGCTCATCCTGCTTATAAAGAATATCTTGAACGTTATGTCAAAGAATCCAGAGTTGCTCATATCAGGCATGATCTTATAAAATGCTTTGAGCTGCACCGCAATCTCATGGAATACGGGGCAATGCTTCCGGATCTGGATATATAGATTTTCAGATAATTCATTATTCCCAGGTAGAAGAGGCGAATGGCGCGGGCAAAAGAATCAGCGTTATGTGTCTTATAAAATGATAACAACGTGTTATGAACCGAGGGAAGAGAAAATGGCGTTTACCGAAATAGAGATACACAAGATAAAAAAGCTTGCCGGGATGCTTTGTCAGAAAAGATCGCCTGAGCATATCAGAGATAAATTGCGATGTGAATATAGGATTCAAAATCAGGACGTAATAATATTTGAAGTCAGGCCTCGATGGAATAATCCATCTGAAGAAACTTGGGCACCCTTTGCCAAACTCAAATTCATTAGGAGTAAAAACCACTGGAGGCTTTTCTGGCAAAGGGCAGACATGAAATGGCACAAGTATGGCCCACTTGATTCGTCCCGAAGTCTTGCGGAGCTGGTGGCAGAAATCGATGCTGATACACAGGGTTGTTTTTTCGGATGAAAAAACGTTTATTAAGGATATCAAAGCAATCCGGAAGAAGACAAGATCGTTTTCTATCGAGCATTGCATCGGAAAAATATATACAGATATTTCCCCTGACTGAAAAATGACATCGAACAAATCACTACCTGACCGCCAACAGCGTGGCGGTTTTTGAAAGGTAAGGTATGCTGAAAATAAAGCGTAACGATAAATGCCCTTGTGGGAGCGGCAAAAAGTACAAAAATGTTGTCTTGCTAATCCAGATAAAAATTCTGAAATAATCCGTGCAAGGTCTATTGCCCATACTTATGAGGAACTATATCAAATTATTGCCAAACCAATGGATGTTTATCGGCTAAAAGTAGAATTAATACGAATGGGATTTCAAGAGATCGATACAGAAGTATCAAGAACATTCGAAATAGAGGGCAAACAAACACTTTACGATTTACACATTAAAATACAACACGCATTCGACTGGGATAACGACCACATGTTCTCATTTTACCTTAGGAACGTGGACGAATTAACTTCCTCAAGTAGGCGCACAGATTTGGGTCGAATTTGTTCGATCTCAGATCACAAAAGTTGAAGGAATAGCGAGCTATTTCAATATTTTTGTGCTTTGAGACCGGACAAAGGCGGCCTGGGGAGCGGCCAACAAGGCCGTAATCTAGTGGGTGAAAGTCCCATCGTGTCAATTGACCGGTTCGGACACGTAGCGATACCACAGTTCGTGTAGGGTAACCACACGTCCATTGCGTGGTGTAAACGGCCCGGCCGCCCTGAAGACTCAGAACTTCAGCGGTGGGTGCAATCTGGGGGCCTAGTGAGTAAGGGAGCCTGAACATAAAG
>Ga0255436_1146_pt1 | contig 10199 bp, 9 predicted proteins | sample ANMaggSSYBR02I10_FD_182655 | JGI IMG/M metagenome (GOLD analysis project Ga0255436, IMG submission 182655) | Sediment cell enrichment communities from methane seep in Santa Monica Basin, California, United Staets - ANME aggregate JGI... | ecosystem: Environmental > Aquatic > Marine > Cold seeps >...
AATAAGACGACTTGTCAGCACACATAATTATTCAACGATCCAATTGCCAACGACCAAAGGCACTGTCATCAATGTAAGAAAACCAGGAATACCGGAAGCAGTCCATATAAACGTTTATGACAAACTCGGAATTGATTATAAAAATTTACCGATAAAGAAAAACCTGGCCTAAACAAAACTTGAAGGATGTCTGTAGTGACTGTAGCCATAACCTATTGAATATTAGTATGTTTTTTTTAAAGTGCGAAAGTCGGGCTAAAGCTCACATCACCTTCCTGAATTTGAAATCAACTACCTGATGGATCTTTTTAAAATCGGAGATATTTGCCGTCACAACTACCGCCCCTATCTGCCTTGCAAGCAATGCAATGGAGACGTCGTTGTAAATACGAGGATTTGCCGGATCAAGCCTGCCAGTTGAACGAAGCTTCTGACATACCCTGCCAATCAGGACCTGTGTTGCTGATGAGGGGACTACAAGTCTTCCTAATTGGATAAATTTGGCCCCAAAATTGATAAGATGATTGACTTCTCGTTTTCTTCTGGCTCCAATCCATAATTCATGGAGCACAGGATGGACCAGATACATAACCTTGTTGAATCCGTTGATCTCGTTTTTATAAAGACCCTGGTTGAAAACCCCGATATAAACACTCGTATCAAAGACGACTTTCTCCTGCATCCCTTAGACCTCCTCAAAATCAAAACCTCCAGCGTCCTTAAGGATTGTCTCTGCAAGCTGAAAATCGGTGTCAAATTGCTTTATGACGGCATTTATGGCTTCCTTTTCCGATTTTGCTTTCAGCGCCGTCTTGATTCGGTTAATCTGATCCTGATCCAGTTCAATGGTCTTCTTTACAAGCGCCATCTCATCCCTCCATTTGATACATGCAATATGTCTGGTTTGTATGGTTTATATGATGGCAACATGCTTGCTATTTGTCAAGAACAAAAAATGCGGGTTCGCGTTTTTGTGAGCAGTTCTGCCTGGAAACAGCGGTATTCCAGCAAACTGCTGAGCAATAATGAAAATTCTTGGGGGTTTATCAAAATTCACCTTGAACTTTTTCAAGTCTGTGATAAATTTTAAATTTTGTAACAATTTAGCCTTTTAAAAAAGAGTCCGACAGGATAACAGGATAAACAAGATTTGTAAGCATTCACGGAACATTGAAATTAGAAATTAGAAATTTGGCCTTCATGTTTTTGTACTGTTCTTCTTATTATCAGTGGGCGAGTCTTCTATCATGTAATTTGCCCTGATTTATTGAGAAGTTACAAAAATAATATTTAACAGCGCTAAAATGTTACTATTTTTTTATCTTTGAAGTTTTCTTACTATCTTTATAAGTTAGAGTCATATAAAAAATGTCCCTAAAAGGCCCTTTCATTATTTTAGTCATAACTTCTATTCTGAGTTTGGCCTCATGCGGCCTGTTTAACCCTGAGCCGATTCCCTGTGTGCGGAAAAGCCTTCCTGATAAATTTTCAGAGTTTACGACCGACGCAGCACCGGAACAAAAGTGCTGGGAAACGTTTAATGATTCAGAGCTTAATGCAATTGTTGAAGAGGCTCTCTCTAACAACTTGAACTTAAAACAGATATGGGCCAGACTTATGCAGGCCAGAGCTATGGCAATTCAGGCTGGTGCAGACCGGTATCCAGACCTGACCGGTACGGCCGGGGCCACACATTTCAGACAAAGGACTAAAAACGGATCAGCGTTAACCAGTACATCCGAGAACTATTCTCTCGGAGTTTCCAGCAACTATGAGCTGGATCTTTGGGGACGTGTCCGGGCTGAACAGGAGGCAGCGATTCTCTCGACTGAGGCCAGCGAACAGGATCTTAACGCTGCAGCTATCACTCTGGCGGCCGAGGTAACCAACCGTTGGCTTCAGATCATTGCCCAGCGTACGCAGAAACATCTCTTAAACGAACAGATAGAAACCAACCAGACTTTTTTGGAGCTTATCGAACTCAGGTTCAGGCATGCCATGGTTTCGGCATTAGACGTCTATCAGCAACAGCAGGTGATTGACCAGGTCCGGGCGCAAATACCACTGGTGGAAGCCCAGGAGAGTAAACTCATGAACGAATTGTCAGTACTTCTTGGAAAAGCCCCTCGAAGTCCGGTGGTGATTTCAAGACCTGAGTTGCCGAAACTGGCGCCCATGCCGTCCACAGGAATACCGGCAGACCTTCTGGAAAACCGCCCGGATATTAAAGCCGCACAGTTAAGGCTTCAGTCCGCCGGTTGGAATGTATCAGCCGCACGGGCAGACAGGCTTCCGTCTCTTACCCTCTCAGCCAGGGCTATCTTCGAAAATGAGCATCTTGACCTTCTTCTCGACAACTGGCTGCTCAGTCTTGCTGCAAACTTAACTGCGCCTGTTTTCGATGGGAATCGGCGTGCCGCTGAAGTTGATCGAACCATGGCTCTGAAAGATGAAAACCTTGCAGCCTATCGGCAAACCATCCTCACGGCCATAAGGGAAGTTGAAGATGCGCTTGTTACTGAAGCCAGGCAAAAAGAGCACATATTGGAACTAAAACAGGTGATCCAAACAGCTCGAAAAGCTTTAGCCCAGGCAACTCTTCGCTATCGCAATGGACTCAACGACTATCTTCCAGTGCTCACACAACTTTTATCCGTACAGGATCTGGAACGTAATCTTATAACTCAGCATGCGACTCTTCTGACAAACCGCATAAGTCTATACCGCTCTCTTGGTGGTACATGGACTGAAGGCTTAATCTTTACTGTTTCGGGATAGACGAAATATGCAAGAAAAAGAGCAAAATAAAAATTTAACAAATAACACTAAAGCTTCATCAGTCAGGAAAAAGCGGATATTAAAAATTGTTTTACCCGCAATTATTATTGTAGCGGGAGTTGCCGCAGCCTTTTATCTAAAAAATACCGGCCCTAAAAGTAAAAGGCAGGCTCCAGTAAAACTGGCTCCTGTTGTCCAGGTGAAGTCACTTTTTCCAGCAAACCATACAGTAATACTAAATGCCATGGGGACAGTAGTACCGGCAAGGGAAATTGAGTTGAAACCTCGTGTAACCGGAGAAGTAATAGATATTAATCCTGAGTTTATCGAAGGAGGTCTGCTGAAGGCCGGCTCTCTTGTGCTTCAGATTGACCCTGAGGATTACAAACTGGCCCTGACACAAAAAGAAAAAGCCTTGGCTGATGCAAGTTATTCCCTGAAACTGGAGCTTGGAAGACAGGAGGTGGCAAAGCGAGAGTGGGAATTGCTCAATGGAGACAAGGATGCCGAGGATAGAGAGGTAGAGCTGGCCCTGCGAAAACCACACCTTGAAAAAGCTAAAGCTGAGCTTAATGCAGCCAAAGCCGAGCTTAAAAAGGCTTATCTGGATCTTTCGCGCACAAAAATTAAAGCGCCCTTCAACGCTATGGTCAGATCCAGACTGGTAAACCTCGGCTCACAGGTAACTCCGCAGGAACGGCTGGCTGAACTGGTCGGCAGCGATTCCTACTGGATTCAAACATCAGTACCAGTGGACAGATTAAGCTGGATTCAGATACCACGGAGCCAGGGTGATCCGGCAACCAGAGCCCGTATAATCTATGCCCAGGGCTGCGAACGCACCGGAACCGTCATACGACTTATGGGAGATCTTTCGCCCGAAGGACGCATGGCCAGAATTCTTATCGAGGTTGAAGATCCCTTGGGGTTAAAAAATTCAAAGAATGACAAGCCGCCGCTTTTGATTGACGATTATGTGCATGTTGAAATCAAAGGGAAAAAACTGGAAAACGTTTATAAAATTCCCCGAACAGCGTTCAGGGATAATTCTTTTATATGGATCGCCAGCGAAAATTCAACTCTTGAAATTAAAGAAGTTCACCCTGTTTATAGAGATGCCGGCGTAGCACTTATCGATAATGCCATAAAACCCGGCGAACGTTTGATCATATCTGATCTTCCTGCACCCATTGATGGCATGCCAATACAGGTGACTACTCAGGTGAATAGAGTGAAGGTAGAAGGCTGAAGGTAGAAGGCTAATAGGGATAAATCATGCTTGATTAGACAAAACTGCAACCTGTGCGGTTAGCCATTAGCTTTTAGCCATTAGCCGTTAGCATTGAAAAGGGTGTGGAAATGAGAAATTTTAGAGAACTTAATCAACAAGTCAATGAGGCAAAGAGGATGTTGAACAGTTTTATCCAAAAGCTAACCGCACAGGTTGAAATACTTCAGCCTTCAGCCTTCAGCCTTCAACCTTCAGCCTGAATAATTAAAATGGATTTAGATAAACATACCCCCCCCAATATCAAAAAAGGCCCCATCGCATGGATGGCGGGTCACTCTGTGGCCGCAAACCTTCTCATGCTGATTCTGCTTATCGGCGGGATAGTCCTGGCTTACAATATCAAAAAGGAAGTGTTTCCCTATTTTGATATGGACATGGTCAGGATTACGGTACCATACCCTGGGGCAAGCCCCCAGGAAGTTGAACAGGGCATTTTACTTGCTATCGAAGAAGCGGTGGTGGGACTTGAGGGAGCCGATGAGGTTCGCTCCACGGCCCGCGAAGGCCTCGGCACAGTTACTGTCGATATGATTGAGGGCGAAAACCTTCAAAAGCTCGCCCAGGATATCCGGAACGAAATGGACCGCATAGTATCCTTTCCCGAAGATATTGAAGAACCTACGATAGCTATCATCTCCAGAAAGCGTTACGTAGTCTCGCTGGCTCTTTACGGGGATCAAAGCGAACTGGTTCTTCGAGAATACGCAGAGTATATCCGGGACCGGCTTCTTCAGGAGCAGGATATCACCCAGGTGGAAGTTATCTCCGCAAGAAACCATGAAATCGACGTAGAAATCCCCGCAAATACCCTTCGCTCATATTCGCTCACCCTCGATGATGTAGCCCAGCGCATAAGGAGAGCTTCAGTAGAGCTTCCTGGCGGCGCAATCAGAACACCATCCGGCGATATTCTGGTTCGCATGAAGGAACGAAGAGATTTCGGCCCGGAATTCGCCCAAATTCCCATTATTACGGCAAGTGACGGCTCACAGATTTTGCTTGATGATATCGCCATAATCAAAGACGGCTTTGAGGAAACCACAGTATCCTCAAGTTATAACGGAAAGCCGGCTGTGATGCTCGATGTTTACAGGGTAGGAGACCAGACACCCATATCTGTCTCCGACGCGGCAAGACAAGTAGTGAAAGAGGTCAATGTGTCTCTTCCACAGGGACTTCGTGTTGACCTTAGAAATGACCGCTCGAATGTCTATCGTCAGCGGCTGGGACTTTTAATGAAAAACGGCTTAATTGGACTTGCCCTGGTATTTATACTGCTGGCTCTTTTTTTAGAACCCCGCCTTGCTTTTTGGGTTAGTCTTGGAATACCGGTATCTTTTCTGGGCTCCCTTTTCCTTTTAAACATATCCTATGTAAGCATCAACATGATCTCCATGTTTGCCTTTATAGTTACCCTTGGGATTGTTGTTGATGATGCCATTATAGTGGGTGAAAATATCTACTATCACCAGCAGCGCGGAAAGACCTGGCCTAAGGCGGCAGTTACAGGTGCCAGAGAAATTGCCATACCAATTACCTTTGCTATCCTTACCAACATGGTAGCTTTCGTTCCCATGTTTTTTGTGCCCGGGTTTATGGGCAAAATATTTAAGCAAATTCCTGTAGTGGTTATCAGCGTTTTTGCCATCTCTCTTATTGAAAGTTTTTTCATCCTTCCGGCCCACATAGGCAACAGACGAATAAGTGCCCCATCAGGGTGGTTCGGCTGGATATTTCGTGCACAACAAAGTTTTGGACGTGCTTTTCTGAAATTTGTCAACCAGCGTTACGGTCCCTTTCTAAAAGCAACCATTCAATGGCGCTATTTGACCATGGCAACAGGAATCGCAATAATTCTTGTAACCATCGGCTATATTAAAAGCGGGCGCATGGGTTTTGAACTTTTTCCAAAAATCGAATCTGATTATGCAAAGGTGACCGCAGTTCTTCCTTTTGGCACAGCCTTTGAAAAAGCCCGGCAGGTTGAAAAAAAACTGATACAGGCAGCCCAGGAGGTAACTTCAAAAAATGGCAATAAAGAGCTGGTGGAAGGCATTTTTTCCAGCATTCATGATAACACGATAGAAATACGCGCCTATCTCACCCCCCCTGATGTTCGTCCCCTTTCCACGGCTGATGTTACCAGACGATGGAGGGAGCAGGTGGGCGTTATTCCAGGACTGGAATATATCAAATTTGAATCCGATGCCGGCGGTCCTGGAAGAGGGGCAGCCATGTCCGTAGAGCTCAGTCACCAGAAAATGGATCTTCTTGAAAGAGCCAGCGCAGATATGGCCAAAGCCCTGAGTTTTTATCCAAATACAAAAGACATTGATGATGGATTCTCACCTGGCAAGCAGCAGATCGATTTTAAAATAAAGCCCGAGGCTCGAAGCCTTGGCCTGGAAGCTCGCGAAGTGGCCAGGCAAGTCCGTCATGCGTTTTACGGCGCCGAAGTTCTCCGGCAGCAGCGGGGTCGTAACGAAGTTAAAGTTCTGGTAAGGCTTCCCAGGCAGGAGCGTATCTCCGAATACAATCTGGAAGAAATGGTTCTGCAAACACCAAAAGGGACTGAAATTCTCCTTCGGGATGCGGTATATATCAGCCGGGGCAGATCCTATACTGACATCAACCGCCGAAACGGCCAAAGGATAGTAACTGTAACAGCCGATGTATCTCCCAGGAGCCAGGCCGGACAGATACTTGATTCAATAAAGGCTGAAATCCTTCCGGAACTTCAGCGAAAATATCCGGGTCTGGCTCACAGTTTCGAGGGCAGGCAGGCTGATCAGAAAGAGAGCATGCAAAGCCTTTTCAGAGGACTTCTCATGGCTATGATAGTTATCTACGCAATGCTGGCGGTCCCATTAAACAGCTATATACAACCTTTAATTATCATGATCGCAATACCTTTTGGTATCGTGGGCGCACTTATCGGCCACCTGATCATGGGATACAGCCTGAGTATTTTGAGCATGTTTGGCGTTGTGGCCCTGTCCGGTGTAGTGGTAAACGACGCCCTGGTGCTGATCGACTTTGCCAACCGCAGGCGCAAGGCCGGCATGGCCCCTCTGGAAGCCATACAAGCCTCCGGTTTACACCGTTTTCGACCAATCATTTTGACCACATTAACCACATTCGGCGGGCTCGCGCCCATGATTTTCGAAACCTCACGCCAGGCAAGGTTTCTAATCCCTATGGCCCTGTCACTAGGGTTTGGCGTCGTGTTTGCCACCCTGATTACCCTGATCCTGGTCCCCTCTTTTTATATGGCAATCGAAGATGTCAAACGACTTCTAAAAACATAAATCGTAACAATTTAGTCTTTCAAAAAAACTTTTTTGACAGGATTAACAGGATATTCAGGATTAAAATAGAAATTGGGAAGAACAGTACAAAGGCATGAAGGCCAAATTTCTAATTTCGACGTTCCGTTAACGCTTACATAGTGTCTGAACGGAAACCTCGATTTCTTGTAGGTTGGGTTGAGCCCATCAATTCTGTTGGGTTTCGTGCCTCAACCCAACCTACAAAAATCAATCACTTGGAAGAACTTAATTTATCAGGGCGAAACCCAACAAATCGATTTAATAGCTTTTCGTTCAGGCATTACATAGTGTTATATCTCAATATGACGAATTAAATTTAAGACAGCCAAAGCTCCCCTTTCAAAAGCAAGAGGCAGATTCCATGAACTCCTGTCTCGTTTTCCAACAAAATTGCTTGCTGATCGTATTTCCAGAAAAGGAATGTCGTAATGTATTGCCAGATGTGCGGCCCCTGCCCCTTCCATTCCTTCCATGCATGGGCTGTAATGTTTATAAATATCCTTTGCCCTGCTATCTGTGGCGGTTATTGTTGAAACAGTTACAAATGATCCCTTTACTACCTGAACGCCCTTTCCTTCAAAAGCCTTTACTAAAGTTTCTGATGCCTGATTTACAAGCTCAATATCAAGAGGATAACGATTTTTAATATCAACATTACTGCTCTTGATTATTGAAAACGGCAGTTCATTTAAAGGCAGACTGCCATTTACCGCCTCGATGCCAAGCTGGATATCTATTTCTTCTGTTGCAATTCCAATATCTCCTATATTCAGACCTGACTCTCTGAATGCTCCTGCACATCCTGTTTGAATTATCAGGGACGGTCTTGCATTTTCAATGGCTGCGGTTAAGGACTGGACGGCATTAACAGTTCCAGGCCCTGTTATCAAAACCCGGACAGGCTTTCCCTCGATGTATCCACTGGTAATTCTTCTGCCACCCACAATTGAAAAAACCGGACTTTCAATGCGATCAATAAGTTTTGAAAGCTCCTCTTCTACTGCTGCTGAAACTATAATATCGGAATTTATCATAACGTCTTAATTTTTGAAATACTTCACCACGGATTTTCACGGAATTACACTGTTAAAAAAAGGATATAGAAATGACACGTGCTAAAAAGCCTTTAAACATAAGGGCTCGGTCAAAAGTTTACCGATTCAACCTTTGATCGAATTTAAACGGCATAGCCTGTTTGACAGCTACCTTTTTAAAGTCTGGGTGTCCAGGGTTGAGGACATAGTTACATTCAGTTGGAATAATGGTGCTTGGTACTTTTAAAACCGCTGAAATTTGATCAAAATACCATATTTTACCTGTTTCTCTTAGCTTTATTGGCGGGGAATCGGCCTGCCAGTCTTTCGGCAACCTGGCGATATTGTTTACATCGGCAACCAGGGTCTTAGGAAAAATCACCTTGATGCTTACGTAATCTCTTAAAGCCTGATAAGAAGCTGCATGAACGATGATTTCAAGGGCGGCCAGAGCCAGAGAGTCGGATACGTAAACCACCCCTATACCCTTGTAATTCCACCGTCCGCCGTAGCGCCTTGAACCTGTACCGGTAAAAGCTTCATCGACTTTGCGTTTGTGCACCAATCGCCAGGCCGTTAACATTAATAAACTACTCCGTCTTCAATCCGGCCCAGCATATCCTCAACTTCTCTGGCCCCCGTCTCTGTATCGGCAAACTCAAGAGGAGTTTTGCCACCCAGACCTTTTACCGGTAAATGAAACCATTGACGTGCCAAATCCTCGTCGCCATATACTTCAATTGCTCTTTCGTACAGGCATGCAAGGCGCAACACACGTTCTGATTCATCTGTTTTCAGACGACCCTCTTTTTTCCTGCGGGTCAAAGTCCGTTGAGGAATATTCACAGTGGTTGCCAGACTCTTTTCGGGCACGCCCAGTATCGTACTCAACCGGCTGAAAGACGAAACCGGCAGTCCCTGCTTAAGAAGCAAAATCAGGCCTTTTACGTTTTCGGTTTGAATGCCTATTGATTGACCATACATTTTACTCTCCTATGCTTAGGGCTCGGTCAAAAATAACTTGGCATTTTTGCATCCCGACTTCACCATATATTTAACCGATCTTCAATCGCAAAAGTCCTCAAAATAGCTCGCTATTCCTGCGGTTTTGCTCAATCAGATCGATTAAATCTACAGCAAATTAGGGCGCAAATTCTACCAAGTTATTTTTGACCGAGCCCTTAAGTTAATTAAACGGCCACATTACTTATTATTGTAGCCACATGGCCGTTTATTGTCAAGTAATTAAATTTCGCCGGACTTTTTACGAAACCATCAATTTTATTTCAGGTACATTCTTCTTTCATTCCCCAGGCAGGTGATATCATGCTCATGTGTATTCTATGTGGTTCGATAAATCGGTAATTCGAGGCAAAGAGGCAGCAGCCCCATATTTGCCTCCAAGTCTTGCAGAAAATCGAACATGGTACAATCTCCATTTATATAATTCAAATTCGATGAGGGCGCGACCCCCTCTGTACATGCTATTCCCCCTACATTGATAATATTCGAAACTGACCGTCGCTTATGCTGATACCCCAAGTATATCTACCTTCCCCGCCTTGAAAATGATATACACAAAGTTCTGGATACGCATTGGGCTGATATTCTGTTCCCAATTTGAACACAGTTGATGCTTGAGCCCCAATAAACAAGTGAACTTTTTCCACATGTTCGTACCCTTGGCGGCTACGTAGGTTGCGGATCGCATCATGCACGGTTCGTAATATGCTTTTCAGCTTTTCATCACTGCTGATTGCATCTGTT
>Ga0255436_1150_pt1 | contig 9961 bp, 8 predicted proteins | sample ANMaggSSYBR02I10_FD_182655 | JGI IMG/M metagenome (GOLD analysis project Ga0255436, IMG submission 182655) | Sediment cell enrichment communities from methane seep in Santa Monica Basin, California, United Staets - ANME aggregate JGI... | ecosystem: Environmental > Aquatic > Marine > Cold seeps >...
AGCTTTGCCCGAATTTCAGAGTGGCTCAAGTTTGTAACCGGGACTATAGTTCGAAGTTTGATGCTGCGCCTTGCTATCACAGCAAATAACTTTTCTCTTTCTTTTAGCGGCATCTCTAAAATTTCTCTGTAAATTTTTTCAGCAGTAATCATGATTGCCCTGCCTCCCTCTTTGACGAAACTGACCAGGTGTGGTAACAAATCAATTCCTAAAAGGAGGTCAAATGAAATCCAAGACTATTGGTTACAGGCTTATGGAGGCTATGACAAAGGACCAGATTGCCCATATGTTGGATGCTATATTTGACTTGTGGGGCAGCCGGAAAATAGACGATCTTTTGCACAAACTGAATAAAGACGTTGCTACAACGCTTTCTCGATTAGTTTTCTCTCAGACGTCTTCGCCAGAAGAAATTATTTCTGATGATAAATATAGAGAGGAATGGGAGCAGCTTTGGGATGAGTGGAAGGAACTTATCTATGAGGTCGGCGACGAGGAGGGGAGATATGCAGAACAGGAACATCACTGGGAAGAACCATACTTTGACGGGTACTCATTAGCTGTTGATCTGGACAAAGTTGCGGAAAAGATGCTCCCCATTCTGGACAAAATATACAAACTGGGAATTAAAGACGATAATCTGTTTGAGGAAGAACTCTCAACTATTGAGTACCATATAAATGAATATCCAGAGTGGATGGGGGCAGATGAGGAAGGATGTTATCTTAACCGTGCTGTAACGCAATGTGTGCTCAAGTGGGAATGGCTTGCTTCAAAATCTGCCGCGACGTTTGTTGAAAGGATGATTGAAATAGAAAAAGGACTGAACCTTATTGGGCTTGATAGAAATACTTTTACCGATTTTTTTGACTCGTTGCCTGAGGACGATAAGAAACAAGTTTATGAGCATATTACCTCTAACCGCACAAATTCGATATGGGAAGAAAAACTCAACTCGTCCAGTTCTCGATGGCATCAGATATATCACAGCTTTTCCGAAATCTTTAATCCTGACACGTATCTTGATACTTGCCGGGCATTGCTTCATGAAAACTGGCACTATGGTTTACCACTCATCGATGATCTATTGAAAAAGAATAAGCATTCTGAAGCGGAAAAGGTCTATGAGCAAACCATTGTCAGCTATGCTAAACAAAGATCGCGTGAAGACTGGCGGCCTGAAACATGTCTTTTGATCTCTTTGTTGATGTATGGCTATGGTTCTGCTGATGATACAGTTATCAAGCTTTTGCAAGATTGGATTCAGGTTGCCGATAAATTAAATATGGCAAGTAAAGCTGATTCCTTAAAGTTACAGCTTGTTACATATCAAAACCCATACCATTGGGATGCAGTTGCAAAGGTATTTCAGGAGATCAACCATCATCCTTTCTCAAGTACGGCAGCAAAACTTATCAGCCAGTGGCAGCAATTTGTTTTAACCATTGATTTAGGGAATAGTTTTAGTAATGACAATGAGTCTGATGATTGCTGGATTAGATGGTTGATGGAGGCTGGTTTAGATGAAGGAAAAAATGAAAAATGGTTTGCCAAGAAAATAAAAACCTGGCTGGAATCTTTCTGCCGGAATTCTTCAATTCAATTCCGGAAGCAACAAAAATGCATCTCCCTCCTGACCCGAGATTTATGCGATATATATGGACTTAAAAAGCGCCACCATAACTTGTACAAGATCGTGTCGATGAGTACAAGCGGATATAAAGGTTCTGTTGCGAGTCGGCAGGCATGGCTTAAAAAGATGCATGCTGACCAATTTATACCGCTTATTATAGAATGCTGGAAGCAGAATGTGGTGAAATTATTGCCGGACCCATCCCATGCCCAGAAGTCGGTTTATGAAGAACATGCTCTGTGGCTCGCAGTTGTAAAAGAACAAAATTCATCAGCCTATCAAAAGGTTATTGATAAATGGAAAATAGATCACAAGAGAAGAAAAAATCTTTGGAAAGCAATTAGAGAATCGAATTTGGCTGTTTAGCAAAGAAACAGGGAAATATATTATATATCATGGAAAGGAAGTTCCAGTTGTTTAGGAGCGTTGTCAATATCCTCAAGGTCTTGCCGATTGACTGCCTCTTTATTTAAAATTCTCACAAGCTTTTTGATGCATGGCCTGCCAATAACCCACCTCACTTTTCAATTCCAGATACCCTTTTTCTGTAATGAAAATCAGTGGGGGTTTCTCAACTGGCAAATCAATGACTTGATTGTAGATTTCAGGGGTGTATAATGGCAGTAATTCTTTCGTAAACAAAGCGAGCAAAGTTGTATGGAAAAAAATTAAAATTGGCAGCGCCGAAGGCGCATTCCTCAATTTTAGGTACTTTAATATACTTTAGGAACGTGGACGAAATAACTTCCCCAACTATACATCACAGCTTCAGGCCGCCTTTGTCCGGTCTCAGATCACAAAAATATTGAAATAGCTCGCTATTCCTTCAACTTTTGTGATCTGAGATCGAACAAATTCGACCCAAATCTGTGCGCCTACTTGAGGAAGTTAATTCGTCCACGTTCCTTAGCTCACTTTAGTTATGTCCGCACCGAAGGTGCGCTAACTTGAGGAATAGCAGTGATTTCTAATAAACCGTTTCTTTTGAAACGTCTTTTTGCAGTTTCTTTTCTGTTGATACTTTTCCTTATTGTAACAATGCTTCTGGGAATTTCAATTGGTTCCACTGGAAACGAGTTAAAGACTATTTTTCAGTTGTTGTCAGGGGAAAGATCTGTAGATCCAATGAGAGAAGCCATAATCTGGGAAATCCGATTTCCCCGCGTGATTCTGGCTGCTCTGGTTGGGGCTACTCTTTCCCTTGGGGGACTTGTCTTCCAGGTTTTACTCCGCAATCCTCTTGCCGAGCCATACATTCTGGGAATTTCCGGGGGTTCGGCAGTGGGCGCCATAATCGGCATCCTGATGGGGTTGTCCCGCTTCCCCGGCGTTGGATTTACTGCATTTGCCGGAAGTGTTGCCACGCTCTTGCTTATTGTTCTGATGTCTTCGGGTCAATCAATTCTTAAAAAGGATTCACTCCTTTTATCAGGAGTGATGATAAATGCTTTTTGCTCGGCAATAATTATGTTTCTTGTTTCCATGACTCAGGACGCAAGGCTTCACAATATTATTTTCTGGCTTATGGGTGATCTTTCCATGTCTGATACCAGACAGGTAGTAATACTTGCCGCAACGCTTTTCCCCTGTTTTTTGCTTCTTTTCTTGCTTTCTCATTCTATGAATTTGCTTCTTATGGGGCAGGAAATGGCCCAGACAATGGGAGTAAATATAAAGTTAGTGACAATGACTCTCCTCGTTGTTACTTCATTTATGGTGAGCGCTACCGTAAGCCATTGCGGCCTTCTGGGGTTTGTCGGGCTGGTCATACCCCATGGTTTTCGTCTTGTCCTGGGGCCCGATAACCGTGTGCTTGTTCCGTCATGCGTGCTTGGCGGAGGAGCTTATATGATTTTATGTGATTTACTGGCAAGAGTTCTTCCCGATCAAGGAGAGATTCCTGTGGGTGTGATCACCGCCATGATAGGAGCGCCCATTTTTATTTTTCTGTTAAAAAGATCCAGACAATAAACAGGGTCACGTCATTTAAGCTGATAACCTACTGAATTCACAAGAATTGCTTACTTATTCATTTTTCAATAAATTCGAAGCACGAAGCTCGAAATCCAAAACAAATACGAATGACCACAATTCAAAATTCAAAACATGGTGGAATGCCTTAGATATTAGCAATTTAGCACTGACTTTGACGTTTCCCTGAGACAATAAATATGGCAGTTGATATAAAGAACATAAGTTATTATTACGGGGACAACCCTGTTTTAAAGAATCTTTCCTTTAATGTTCGCGAGGGTGATTTTTTTATCATAATCGGCCCCAATGGGTCTGGCAAGACCACTTTGATGAATGCGGTTTCGGGAATCCTGAATTGTCAAGAGGGCAGGGTGGAGATTTTCGGTCGTTCCATACAGAGCTACAACAGGAAGGATCTGGCAAAAAAAATTGCCTTTGTCCCGCAGATGTTTCCGGCTGATTTTCCTTTTTCCGTAACTGAGATGGTTCTTATGGGGCGTTCGCCCCATCTTGGAATGTTTGGGCTGGAAAAGGAAGAGGATATTAAACTTGCAAAACAGGCTATGAATTTTACCGAAGTTGAGCATCTTGCGCATCGAAAGCTGAACCAGCTTAGCGGGGGAGAACGGCAGCGGGTTTTTATAGCAAGAGCCATCTGCCAGGAACCGCAGATTATACTTCTGGATGAGCCTACTGCATCACTGGATCTTGCCCATCAGGTAAAGGTGATGGATTTGATGGACAGGTTGAAGCGGGAAAAAGGAATTACCATTATTATGGTATCTCATGATTTGAATCTTGCTGCAATGTATGGAGACCGGCTGCTTTTGCTGAACAGGGGGCAGGCGGTTAGTCTTGGCCTGCCGCAGGAAGTGCTTACCTTGCAAAGACTGGAGGCAACCTATGGATGCAGGTTGCTGGTTGATGAGAGTCCGCTGGGTGAATTTCCGCGAATAACTCTTGTACCTCAAAAACATGTGGGGGCAGGTGTCAGGTGTCAGGGGTCAGGGATTAGGGATTAGGACAGTACTGTGAAAGAAATAGTATTAGTAATCGGTGGATGCAGGAGCGGTAAGAGCAGATATGCCTTGGAACTGGCAAGACAGGTTTCAGGAGACAGAAGGATTTTTATTGCGACTTGTGTTCCAAAAGATAAAGAAATGGAAATGCGTGTTGCGCACCATAAGAAAGGAAGGGACAAAAGCTGGTCAACCATAGAAGTCCCAATCCGTCTGCCGGAAGCAATAATTGAATACAGCCGAAAAAGTGATTTAATACTTGTAGATTGCCTGACACTCTGGATCAGCAATCTTATCCTGGATAATAATGACCTGGATATGTCTGAAACAGCTCTGCGCCTGACCAGGTCACTTAAAGACGCACAGTGCCCGGTTATCATGGTGTCAAATGAAGTTGGAACAGGCATAGTCCCGGAAAACAGGCTTGCCAGACTATTCAGGGATGCAGCGGGGATTGTTAACCAGAATGTCGCGGCATGTTCTGACAGGGTAATTTGGATGGTGGCCGGGATTGCCGTGCCGATAAAAGAAAGTGTATAAAAGCAATTTATGAAAAAGGTAAAAGTTCACCACGGAACGACACGGAGTTTCACTGAAAATTATAAACAATGAGTAATTTACTATATGAAAATTTGAGCTATAAAGTCATAGGTGCAGCACGGGAAGTATACAAAGAACTTGGTCATGGTTATCTTGAATCAGTTTACGAAGATGCATTGTGTTACGAGCTGGATTTATTAGTGTTTTCCGGCATGCAAAGGCATTTTACAAGGTAAAGAACGGCGATTCAAAAGAGAAGAAGTCTACACCTTTGGTGCCCAATTTTCCAATAACCATAGCGTCTGCATATCTGGGAATCACACAGCAATCTCTCGAAAAAATCCTTTCTGATATGGAGGATCACACTATTATCCTGAAAGGAGATAAAAATCAGACTCCCGTTCATATTCACATGGATAATAGAAACAGGATAACCCCTAATTTTATCGGTAATTACAGATATTTTGAAAAATGGCAGACAGATATTGATGCCATACTGGCACAGTATGGGAACATATCAAATAGTGAGTGTATTCCCGGAAAGAATACAAAGAATATTTCTCCACCGTTAAAAGACAAAATCGTTTTATTGGGAGGCTCCTATGATGAAAGAGATTTCTATATAACCCCTGTGGGCACAATGGCTGGAATGGAAGTGATTGCCAACATTACTCAGAATATTATAAGTGGAGATTTGATTAAGCATACAGCCCGCTGGTGGGCATTTGCCATAGAAATATTCCTTGGAACCATTGTTGCGTTGATCTTCATACTCACCTCCCGTTTCTGGGCTACTGTGATATGCTTTACGACCCTTATCCCTGTTGTATCAATAGCGAGTATGTTGACGTTTTCCACCACTTATCACTGGTTTGATTTTGTCCCCACGATTTCAGGTGTAACATTTCATGGCTGGATCAGCAAAGTAGAACAAGATATTAAATCAGCAAAGCAGATACTTGGAAAGATAGCTGAGGAACGAAAAATATAAGGGAGGTTTCAAAATGAAATTGAGGATAATTATTTCTATTACAATTCTATTTGCCATGTATTTTATATTCCTGATGCCTGTTGTTTGGGGAGGATCACCGGAAAAATATGTTTATGTCTTAAATGTGCAAGGTGATGTATATTGGGAAAGCAAAAACAAAAAGGAGACCGAAACAAGGAAACTGCGAATCATGGAACCGATTCTCCCCGGCACCTTCCTGGATATTAAAAAGGGTGCTTCAGTAACACTCACATGCCCGAATTGTAAAATTGTTCGTAAGAAAAACAGCTATAAAATAGATATGGCAGATTTTGAAAAAAAAGGTCTTTCAATTGCCGGCGCAGCCATAAGCCATTTTTGGAAGGCCCTCAAATCGGCAGCTTATCCTTCTTGCAATCCTGGTCAGGGTATCAAAATGGTGGTTAGAGGAAAATCTTCAGTTAATGAAGGCCGTAAGTGCGAATGCCTGTGGCCGCCGGATGATTCGGATATCCTGCCCATGGGGGAGTCAATTACGTTTGAATGGGGTTTGAATGGCCGGTATTTTCTTTTGGAAATAAAGGAAGAAGACACCAATAACATTGTCTATTCAGAAACTACAAAGTCCAATAGCATCAAGGTGCCATTTGAAAAGTTGAAACATGGAACGGAGTTTATGGTTTATGAATGGACATTAACAGAAGAAGAGAAAGGAAATAAATGGAAGGCAACCTTTGGCCTGCTTTCAAAAAAAGAATCAAAAGAAATATTAGATAACCTTAATAATATTTTATCTTTATTACCGTCCGAAGCAAATGATGAAATCAGATGCCGCCTTCAGGCCGGCTACTTTCGCTCTGAGGGGCTGATCTATAATGCTCGACACCCAATTCTTATAGAGAGCAAAATGATGCACCAGCACTACGACAATAATGAGGGGGATAATAGATAAAAAATCTGGGGTTGCTACTGCAATGCCCATAATAGTACGAAAAATAAGTGTTCAAGAAATAATATCCACTTATGGAGAGCCACGCACAATTTTTAATAGTCCGTCCGGTGTGAATACCTGGTTATATGACAGTTTTGCTCTGGATGTGCAGGACGGAGCAGTAATCAGGGCTGTTTACTTTGCGAAGGATTTTATTTAAACCACTCTGAAAAATATCATGAAATGAGGAAAAAACAATGAGACGATTTCATTCTTACGGGCCGGTCAATGAGAAAAGGCACTTTGCCGTGCCTCGTAAGGCCCTGATTAAGGCATGTTTTGAAAGCCTTGTCGGTGATTCTGAAGAAGGCGGTCATTATTTCACAATTTGGGCACCTCGTCAGACCGGCAAGACCTGGCTGATGCGGCAGGTGAAAAAGGAAATTGAAAACCATTATGGCGATAGATTTATCGTCGGCACCATGTCGGTTCAGGGTGTGGTGATAAAAGAAGGTGATCCCGATGAAACATTTCTGAATAAGGTGCCGCAACTTATGAAAGAAACCTTCCGCCTGGAGATAGAATCACCAGTTGACTGGGAGGGCTTTAAAGATCTTTTTTATATTAATCACGGACTGTTCGACCGTCCGGTAATCCTGTTTATTGACGAATTCGACAGCCTCCCGTCAGGGGTCATTGACCGATTGGTAACTTTATTCAGGGATATGTATCTTAAGCAGGACAGCTACCTGCTTAATGGTTTGGGCCTGATCGGAGTCCGGGCCGTACTCGGCATTAAGAGTGACAGGGGCTCACCCTTCAACATTCAGAGGTCTTTGCAAATACCCAATTTCACCAATAATGAAGTGCGGGACCTTTTCAGCCAGTACAGGGAAGAATCCGGCCAGGAAATAGAGACGGAGGTGGTGGCTGAGGTATATAAGGTCACACGGGGACAACCCGGTCTCGTGTCGTGGTTCGGGGAGCTGCTCACCGAGACATACAATCCTGGAAGAGAAAAGATTATTGATATATTGGTCTGGAAGCGAGTCTTACGCAAGGCTTGCACCAGGGAGTGGAATAACACGATATTAAATCTTATCAAAAAAGCGAAAGGCAAGTATCTGCAATACATTCTGGATCTCTTTGTCAGGCCTGATATCCCTTTCAGTCTGGATATGGACTGGTGCAATTATTTATACTTAAATGGAATCATTGATGTTGAAACATATGTAAAGGATAGTGGCGAAGAAGTGGATATCTGCCGTTTTTCATCTCCTTTCGTACAGGAACGACTTTACACTGCCTTAACAGGAGACCTGGTGGGGGACAGGATGCCTATTCTGGCTCTTGATCCACTGGACGGTCTTGAGGATGTGTTTTCAGGAGAAAGGCTAAACCTTTCCGCCCTGCTCCGGCGGTATATAGATTATCTGGCCCGGCTCAAGATAAAGGGCCTTAATCCCTGGAAAGATCAGCCCAGGCGAGCGGATTTACACCTGACCGAAGCCGTGGGACACTTTCATCTTTACGCATGGCTGAAAGAGGCGGTAGAAGACCAATGCGTGATAAGCCCTGAATTCCCCACGGGAAACGGCAAAGTTGATTTACACCTCAAATGCGGTGATAAACGGGGGATCATAGAGGTAAAGAGTTTCAAAAGCCACTCCAGGACAAAGGCAGCCTACAAACAGGCAGCGGAATACGCCGGAAGTCTGGGTCTGGATGAGGTGGCAATCGCTTTATTTGTTCCGGTGACAGAAGAAGATGTGCTGGAAAAACTCTCGGGCGAACATGAATTTGATGGAACAAAGGTACAGGTAAAGGCCATTGGATGGGAAATTTAATCCGCAGATTATCCCAGTACCATCTGCCGGAGCTACGGGGCAGGCACAGATTACACAGATTTACGTGAATTGTCGGGTTTAATTCCCTAAAGCTTGCTGTGCTGCGGTCATATTAACAGCATTAAAATTTCTTAATAAAGCCTGGAGGAGATATTTCTATTATGAAAAAATCAAATATAAACATTTTAACGCACATCAGACCATCTATATTAATGGTTTTGGTTCTTTTTTTGTTTCTATTGGGGACAGCGTATGGAGGGGGTACGGATTCAACGACTGTGAAATCTCATCAACAAATGTTTTCCGACCCCGCTTTTCTGATGGATCTGCAACAAAAGATCGCAGAGGCGGAGCAGAACAATGACCATCACAGTCTTGCGGTTTATTCACTCCAGTTGTCTTATGCTGAGAGGATGGGCATCAAGGGGGCAATTTCTTTATCATCAGAAGAGGTACTGGAAAAGGCAGCAGATGCAGCGACCATGAATCTGGATTTCAAGGCATTGAACCTCATTGCCTTTATCTTTGAAGATACCCATATCGGAATCGGCAATGCTGAAAAGGCCGGGTTGGTCAAAGCCAGGTCAAATGCAATTCAATCTGCCATAAAAACAGGAAAAGCGGACTTTAACCGGTATGCACAGAAAAGCAAAAAATTGCTTGACGCTGAGAAGGAAAATACGTCTCCAAGATCCTATGGATTTTCGAGTCATTCCGTATTGAAACAGATAGAGCAAAGTATGATGAAAGACATGAACGAGGATATTGGAACTGTCACAGAAATGGGAGAAGACCTTCTTTTATGGGCCCACCCCACGGCTCAGTTTGTCAAAGCACGCATCGTGGACATTCGCATTATTGATTTCGACAAGAATGAAGTAGAGATATCCATTAAAATAAACTGGGAAAAAGCCTGGAACGATAAACCCGGACATACGGTCGTCCGATTTAATCCGGATACGGTTTCCGATGAAAATCCTCCCCAGTGCATTGAGGACACTGCTTTGATCCGTTGCGGGGCGGCGGTTAATTGGTTAAAGGAGTTCC
>Ga0255436_1154_pt1 | contig 9845 bp, 7 predicted proteins | sample ANMaggSSYBR02I10_FD_182655 | JGI IMG/M metagenome (GOLD analysis project Ga0255436, IMG submission 182655) | Sediment cell enrichment communities from methane seep in Santa Monica Basin, California, United Staets - ANME aggregate JGI... | ecosystem: Environmental > Aquatic > Marine > Cold seeps >...
GTGGCACACATGGTTTAATCAACAACGAAAACGTCTCATTTTTGAATAAAATCTGTTTGCCGCGGAAAACCTTTGACACAAAAGTAATGACAGCAATTGGATACCTCCGGTGGTTTTTCAACTATCAACGAGAAGAGATCCAGTTACTTCTTGGGGCAAGAGGGGTTCAAATCTCGACTGGTAAAATATCCAAATTGTCAGAAGAATTTCTTCTTCGATTTTATACTGTTCACAAAAAGCATAGTTCGCAGATGAAAAGATTATTCGAGAAAAATAAAGGATATATCCTTCATTTGGATGGAAGTGCCGAAGCAGGGGATGAAATTACATTCACAGCCAAAGAGGGAATTACAGGAATTACGATAGACAGCTGGATTATGCCTTCTGAAAGTAGGCACTATATCAAACCATTTCTTCAACATATAAAAGACACTTATGGAACGCCGCTTGTGATTATTAGGGACATGTCAAAGGAGATATCTGAAGCGGCTTCTGAAATTTTCCCAAAGGTGCCGCATCAAGTATGTCATACCCATTATGTTCGAAACCTTGGCGATATTCTGTTCAAGCATCGTTATAGAACACTACGGAATAAAGTTGTGAATGCTAAAATTCTTTCTAAATTCAAATCGCTAAATAAGAAATGTTTTGGGGGGACTACGTCCACAAATAATCTTGTGGCCGCAGAACATTATTGGGTCATGCTTGCAATGGAATACATTCTTTATCCAAGAGAATGCAGGTCTGACTATCCTTTTGTGCTACCGTATTTAGAGGTGATGAATCGTGTGATGGAGGTTATGGATATGACCCGAAAGATTGTGATGTGGAATGCCATGCATAATTTTGGAGTTAGTGTTGTTTTGAAGTTTGATGCGTATTTGAAAAAACTGGTGGATGACGAGGATGTGAAATCATATTTCACTACGGTTGGACATATTTGGAGATGGTTTGAAGAAATTCGTTGTGTTTTGCGGGTGAGTCGCGAATTTAGTGGGAAGGAACAGAATAGTCGGCCAACGGATGCTGCTAAACTCAAGGAAAATACAATTGAGGCAATGATGAAAATAAGAGGGGAGGGCAGAAAGCTTGGCGGTGATTTGGAAAAGGTGTCGAAAAAGATATATGAAAATTGTCAAAGTCACATGGATGAACTGTTTGTGAAAGTTGTGAACAATGAAGGGGAGATTTTGGATGTGGTTAGACATAATGCGCTTGAGGAGTTGAACCATCGGTGGAGTAGAATGCATATTCGAAGGCGTACCGGGAGAAGTAAAACTACTAAGGAAATGACTAAATACGGGGCTCTTCTTGCTGTTTTATCCAATCTTGAAAATGAAGATTATGTCAAAACGGTTTTGGGTGATGTGGATGATTTTGTCAGGGAATTACAAAATGTTACAGATGAAGAACTTCAGGAAGCAAGGCAATTGATTAGAAAGTTTCCACAACTTCCTTTAGTTAAGTCTGATGTGAAACGACCTGAGATTCTTAGGGATTTTGTTGCACTTGTTGAGGATGCGTATAGGGACGTGGCCGATGCGGATATTAGTGTATGGCTGTCCAACTTTATTGACACAGATGCTAGAATGACGCCATAGTTTCCAGTTATGGACATTACCAGTTAGTCTTATCAGGTAGAGTAATTACTACCTGTATGTTTATAATTCCCTGTACACTTTCTGCAGCAGTAGCGCATCTTCCTCCAGGTTTGGGCTCTCACAAATCACTATACCCTTAATGTTATACTCATTCCAGGCCCTAACCAGCCCTTGATAGTCCATATCCGACTCCTTCAGCACAAGGTGTTTCTTCTCCCCCTTTGGTCCGTATTCGATACCTGATACATGGATATGCATATTATCAAGTCCTTCCCGGCCCAGGTAACCCTCCACCTCATTAAGTATCTGGCAGAACTCCTCGTACGAGTTCAGTGCCCCCCCTCTTGCATGCATGTGTGAGAAATCCAGGCATGGCATTACACCTTCCAGTTCGGCACTCATCTCCAGCAACTCGGTCAGTGTACCGAACTGGGAGCCTTTGCCGTAGTCTCAGGACGCAGCAGTACGTCAATCCCCTCATCTTCAAGCCAGGCAGCCATTTCAAGCAGGTGTGTCTTCACTATACCGTAAACCGTGTCAGAAGAATCATCATGATAAAACGCCGGATGGAACACTACACCCCTGGCTCCGAATATATTACCTATACGGGCTGAGTCCATGATACGTTTCCGACTGGCATCAACCTTCTCAGTTTCCCTGGAATTAAGGTTGATGTAATACGGTACATGGAGGGTTCTTTAAAGTGAGTGAAAATGTCTTTTGTTCCCTGATATTCTTTTACCTTTTAAATTGGAAAAGTGGGTCAATTTTAGGTGGGAATTTTCACCGCCTATGTGTAAAGCTACGTAACAATTTTCAACTGGTTTTTGTGGATCTTTAAACCATTGAAATACAGAATTGCAGAATATCACATCAAAACAATCTTTATAGTCCATTTCCTCTGCACTTTTTATTTCGAAGCTTGTGTCAGTATCCCTGTTATTCTCTATTGCCTCCCTGATCATCCCTTCTGAAGGATTAATTCCAGTAACTTAACCATCAGTTATCTCTCTTATCTTTCCTGTTAGATTGCCAGCGCCGCACCCCAAATCTAAAACATCATCACCATTTCCGATATCTAAAAGCTTTAGAAGTGTATCTGCTGCGGATTTTTGTACAAGGGAATATTCTTCATAGTTGGCCGCGATTTTTGAAAAATCAATCCTGCTCATATTTATTCAACCTGTGTTAATTTTGATCGCTTCCAGGTTCGACCCTTCCCTGAACATTTGCAAGCGACTCGAGATTGTTTCGCACCGTTACTGTGGAAGTATGTTTTTCGCCCAGGAACTTACGAAATATTTCCAGCGCCCGCTCGAAGTATTCCTTTGCTCCTTGCAGGTCTCCCAGAGCTTGCAGGAGGCCGCCGAGGTTGTTGACGAGGATGGCTACGTTGGGATGATCAGGGCCGTAGATATTTTCGTTGATCTTCAGCGCCCGCTCGATGTTTTCTTTTGCTCCCTGTAGGTCGCCATGTTCTTGAAGGACCAAGCCAAGGTTGTTGAGGCGTATTGCAACGTAGGGATGTTTTTCGCTATAATAAATCTTATCGATCTTCAGAGCCTTCTCAATATGTTCCTTAGCCGCTTCCAAGTTGCCTTGTTTTTGAAGGACCAAGCCAAGGTTGTTGAGGCGTATTGCAACTTTGAAATGATTCGGACCGTAAATAACCTTATCAATCTTGAGGGCTCGTTCGAAATGTTCTTTAGCAGCCGGCAGCTCCCCCATATGGTCCAAGACTCGGCCAAGATTATCTACACAGATCGCAACGTGGGAATGTTTTGAGCCATAAAAAGCCTCGTCAATATTAAGAGCTCGTTCGAGTTGTTTTTTTGCGCCTTTTAGGTCGCCTTGATCTCGCATGACGCGGCCAAGGTTCTCAAGGCATATCGCAACGTGGGGATGGTTTTTGTCGTAAAAAGCCTCGGCAATCTTCAAAGCTCGCTCATGCATCTCTTTTGCCTCGTATAAATCTGCTCGTTCACGCAGATAAGAGCCGGCTTGATTCAAAAGGTTCGATGATAATCCCGGTGCCACTTCAAGGATTTCGGCATGCCTGGATGCGGACAAAGCGTGAGGCAGTAAGCAAGAGCAATCAAGCCAAGTTTGCATATCGATACTTTCGGGATCGTCACTTTTAATTGGGAAAGCATCGCAAAGGATGTGCACAGCAGCCTCAACCCAAACTTTTTTATCGTTCTCCTCGATACGGTCTCGAATGACAGCCTGAACTAGGCGATGGACTGATAGAGCGTTGCCGGTCACCCTAACAAGAGAGTACCGCCTGAGGACCTTTATGGCTCGATTCATAGCCAGTATGTCGGTGGTTGTATTTGCAAGTGGCTCGGGGAGATGTTCTGCTCCTCCACTTAACATCTCCAGAGATATCCCATCAGGTGCCAAAAAGGCGCAGAGGTTCAGCAGGTCAGCAGCCTCAGGAGATTCTTTGTTGACATTGTCCATTGCAAGGGACCAGGTAGCAGCCACTGAATCTGGATAGTCCAGCGGAGGAGTTTCATCATCCCATAGTTCCTTTCGACGGTATTGGAAAAGTTCCTGATAATCTGTTAGCATGATTCCAGTCGTCTCGATATAGGCACCTGCCTGCTCCAGAGCCAGAGGCAGGTCGCCCAGCTTGTCAGCAAGCGTATCCGCAGCCTTCCTGTTATCCTGCCCCGTGCGCTTACAGAGAAAGTCGATCGACTCGGGTCGATCAAATATCTCGACTGGCAGCAGTTTTGATACACCACTCCAGTGCGGGTGGCGAGAGGTGATGATCAGGTGACCAGCACCTACCTTTGGGAGGTAGTTGCAAATCTCTCTGGGGTCCTGTACATTATCAAAGATGAGCAGCCAGCCCGAATAATGCTCCAGCCAGCGCTTCACAGCTTTGATTATCTTTCTTTGGTCTGAAGAATCTTTCTCAGGCAGATCTAGACTGGCAGCAAGATCAGCGTAATCGGCAGCCATCGCCGCCGGTTCCTTAGACCGGATCCACCAGATGACTTTGTAATCAGTCTTATGGATGTAGATGTACTGTACCGCAAGCTGGGTCTTGCCCACACCACCCATGCCGGTTACGGCCTGTTTCCATGTGGTAAGCTCTCCTGAAGTGAGAGATAGCCTGAGATTTGATAGAATATCTTTGCGACCTGTAAAGTTTGGGTTGAGGTGATGGGGAACGTTCCAAACCTGCGGCAGCAATTTTTGAATTTCATCTTCCGGTTGCACCTGCTTGCACAGTTCGTCATACTCCTGTTGATTATGGGCTAATGACTCATGCTGCCGTTCGATATCACTTTGGTATTTCTTTATAAGACGGGGGTCTATCTCATCTCGCAGTTTGTCCTCGTACCATTTAAGCAAGTCCAGATCCTGATGTATGCTGTTTCCAAGAGCTTTCAGACGTTTTTCGGTTAGGTCTTCGTTCATTACTTAGCCTACACTGATATTGTTTCAAAATCCACTTATTTTGACATTTGTTGCATACACAAATTTTCCAGATTTATGCCGATGCAAATCACTATTGATCAGTGCCTTAAGATAACTGGGAAATGATATTGTACCTGATCGAAGTACTTTTTTCATCTGCCCTTAAGTAGATCATTACCTAATTTCTCCAATTGATCAATAGTCTTTTAGCTGTTGTATCCCGCTTCTCTTTTTATATTCAATTATTGCTTTTCTTTTTGCTTCAGAATCTGACCATTCTTGAATCCAATTCTTAAAGAATTTAGATTCAATATTATTTTTCACAACCTGAATATCATTTCCTCTGCAAATTAATCTAATCTCCTCTTCATTAATCTTCTCAAAAAGTTGGTATTTTTCTCCATATTTAATGATTTTCTCTAGTTTTTCAGAAATCAATTCTTTTTTTTGTTCTTGTGAAATACCTATAGATATATTTCTTTCTAATGCAGCCAGTATTGTATCGATCGTGATAATTTTTGGTTCACTTGTATTTTCGTAATGTAAATTCTTTGTATAGCAATCGCCAATAATAGCTAATTTAATAATTCTATAAGGATGAGTAGTGATACAATATGGCAATTCGAATTGACTTCTTAAGCTATCTTCACCAAACCCTCTAAGTAGCATTTCTGTTAAAATTTGGTTATTATGTATGTGATTTTGATATAATTGAATGAGTTGTGAATGTGGCCTATAAATCCATAATTTAATTAATTCAGAGCCAATTATGCGATTTTTTTCATCCTTCTCAGCTTTTTTATTCAATGAATCAATTATCTTCCTGCTATCTTTATCATAGACACAAAGTACATATTCAATCCGTTCAGGCTTGATTTGAAGGCCAATTATATTTGAAAGATATTCTAATTTATTAACAATTAATCTTTTTGATTCTTCAATCTCGTTCAATATTTTTTTAGCCCTTGTAGGTATGGAAGTTTTACATTCAATGAAAATGGCACTTTGATTACTTTCATTAAATAAAAAAAGATCAAAACTTTTATTTCCTTCTTCGATATGACCAAATTCTATGAGAGGTTCAGCAAAATAAAATTCATAGCCGGAATTTATTGATAAATCAGTTTCTGCAAAAGCTTTGGCACATAATTTTATAAGATTGTGATGCTTTTTATCAGTTTCAATATTTTCTATTAACCGTTCTCTTGCTACTGGTTCGTAGTATTTTTTCCATTCATCATTTAATTTACGGAGTATGCGTCGTTCTTCTAATGAAGATTTTTGAATGAACCCCTCATAATCGAGAGAAGAAATTGCAGGGTTCATTTAGACTTATCCTCCTATTGCTTGAGGATCTATATTTTCAACTATAAATTCATAAAATTTCATACAGGAGCCAATATCGGCTTTTTCTACTGGATAAATGTCTATTTTATTTCCTGTAGTTGTAATATCAAAAATAGAACTTTTGTTGTTATCTATTATTCTAGCAGAAAAAAATAATGATCCATTTAAAAGAACATGCTCTAATAAGGTGAATCCCCATTCATCACTTTGAATGGTCCTACAAAAGTCAGGGATGTTGTCATATTTTATCCCTGATGGTAATATCATCGACCAAGGAGTCTGAATAGCATTCGAAAATTGCTTGTTAACTCCAACTCTGCGAATAATATACTTTGATTCATCGATAGCATCCCTAATTTGGATTACTCTCTCGATAACATTTTCAATTATTTCAAAGACCGTGTTGAAATCCCCCTTTTTCATAGTAATAATACCTTTATTGTCAATTCTAAACCATAAACCTTCAAATAATTTAATCTCTATGATTTTTGGCAAGACACCATAATAAAATTCCAACTCTTCAAGAGCAAGTTTCCCGTCATCTCCTCTATATTGTATGCTCCTTGCAACTTCAGGTCTGTATTCAGCTTTAATGTCAAAATTTGGATTTCTTTTTGCTGAGAAATAATTTATCATTAAGTCTTCATATTTGTCAACTAAACTATCCTTTAATTCTTTCATGACTTTTGGAGTAATCCATAGATTTGAAATATCTCTAGACCGATCTATATAATTGAGGAGTGTTTCTGGTATATCATCTGTTTTTCTGGCAACGGTTAGAAATAATGGAACATTATTTCTATCGTCAAAAAAGACATAGAAAAATATTTTTTTTTCAAGGAACATTTTAGAAATCAATAATAATTTTCCAAATTCCTTTTCTATAGAAAAGCCATATTTTAATAAACTATTGATGAAATAATCTATTGATTCGAAATTTGAAATTGTAGCAACGATCTGAAGATTGGAGGGCATTTTAAATTCAGCATGTTCATATTCCAAAAAATTTATGAAATCTTGAATATCATCGAATTTTTTATCATTGATATGTAAAAATGTCATATTCATGCCTCCATTTCTCATATTTAAGATATTAACATAAATGATTATCGGTATTTCATCTCAAGACTTTTTATTATTTTTCAGAGTGAATCGGAAATCCGCAAATAGACGCAGAGAAAAATAACAAACTTCGCGAACTTTAGTTTCCTCTGCGGTTAATAATCTTCTTTGCCATGACCCATTTATCTAGCTGGATAATAATAATAAATATTCGCAAATAAAAATCTTGAAACCAGTCATTATCTGGTTTAAGTTCACATCTACTCAGTAAATCTTCTTGTTATCGATGATCCACTTCTATCCTGATGAATAATTTGACGATATGCCTTATCAAAAAAAGTAACGCTTGGATGAACTTGATTTTAACTTCGTCTACTAGTAGGTGTGGCCTTTTCTGTTGGATCATTAATTGATCCTTTACCTCGCACCCTTGCTGCTAACCCCTCCCAGGCAGCTTTCAGGTTTAGTCCGCTCTTTATTCCGACCTCGCCTTCATATGATAGAATGAGCGGGATGATAGGAAGTGAAACCTTGAGCTTATGACTTACATCAAGTCTCGGATCATCGACCACATCTGTGAGGCCCTCGATATCACGCACCATTTGGGAGCTATAATATCCTGCCTCGTTCTGTTTAATCTCTGAAAGGGATTGTTGAATAGCATTCAACGTTTCTTGCAGCTCGCTTTCCGGTACACGATTTGCTTCCATTCCATCCAGAATACTCTGCACCGTAGCTAATTGATTTTGATCGAGCCGCCCAACGATCGCCTTGATGACCGTTTGCTCACTGGCATCGAAACGGGCCAGCAGAGTTTTGCGAAAATCCTTCAGATCATCCTGTATGACTTTCTGACCGCTCAGAAGACCATCCAGTTTGGCATCCATCTGGTGCAACATATCTGCAGTGTCCTGCATCCCCGCGGGCGACTCGCCAGTCCCCTGCCCGCGCAGTTCATCGTACTTCTGCTGGTAACGGCTCAACGACTCACGCTGCCGTACGATCTCCCTGCGGTATCTCGCCAGCCTGCGGGGGTCTGTCTCGTATCGCAGTTCGTCCTCGTAATCTTCAAGTAAGTCCATATCCTTGCGAATATTATCTGCAAGTTGTTGTATTCGAAGCTCGATCAGCATTAGTTTACCTCCTGTGAGCCGTCTTTTCCAGCCTCCGGGCTATCCACTATGCCCTGCCAGATTCATTACATGTGATTATAACCAGCATCGACATGATATTTAATCATAACTAATTAATCCCTATGGTTCCCGCTACCGTTTGCCGGATTACGCTGCTCCAGTCTCTCTATCCCGCTCCGATTCCGTCTCAAACGCACGTCCCCCAGCGGATACCCTTCCTGAGACTAGAGTGGCGGCCCAGCTGATTACTGCTCCTTTGCACCGTCCTATCGCATCCGCTCTGAGGACACGATATATTTCTGATAGTGGGGTATCCACTTAACTCCCGAAACTTCATATAGGGGGATGTTGTTCTATCGGCTTATAGAACAAGCCGTATCAACAGACCCTAATCCATACAAATCTATGGTTGCTAGGGGAAAGTGTTAATAGAACGGGAGTTAAGTGGATACCCCCTTTTCTGATTTTATCCTCACTCTTTACGTCGTGCTTCTGCCACTACATTGGCAATGCGGGCAGCAAATGCTCCGGCCACGAATCCTGCATCTATATTAACCACACTCAGCACTGAACATGATTGTAGCATAGTATGCAGTGCTGCCGTCCCACCGCCGCCGGCACCGTATCCTGATGATACCGGCAGCCCGATTACAGGTACATCCACGATGCCGGATACTATAGTGGGAAGTGTCCCCTCCCTGCCGGCTGCCACTACAATTGCATCAATGCCTTTATCTATTATATCCCCAAGTGGTGGGAACAACCTGTGGATACCGGCAGCCCCTACATCGTAGATGGTATGTACGGTCACACCCATCTCCTGTGCAATGATCCTTGCTTCTTCTGCAACCGGTACGTCCACAGTGCCTGCTGTGATTATGCCAATAGCACCATCGGTCTTATCTACCTGGAAACCGTCAGCTCTGAGAATGGCAATCCTGGCATACTTGTTCCATTCAACTGTGTGTTTTTGTTCAAGCACTGTAAGCTGTTCGTCTGAGACCCTGGTGAGTATGGCCCTGCCTTCATGTTTTAGATGTTCCATGGCAATATTGGCCAGGTCATCCGGGTTCTTTCCTTCTGAAAAGATGGCTTCAGGTATGCCTGTACGTTTCATCCGGTAGGGGTCGATGTTGGATATTTCGCTTAATGTGTGGATATTACCGAGACGGATCTGTTTGCTGGCTTCGTCAACTTCGATGTCTCCATTTTTTAATCTTTCAAGTAGACTGTTCAAATCCATGAAATATTTCAATCCTTTTTCCGGCTA
>Ga0255436_1155_pt1 | contig 9801 bp, 8 predicted proteins | sample ANMaggSSYBR02I10_FD_182655 | JGI IMG/M metagenome (GOLD analysis project Ga0255436, IMG submission 182655) | Sediment cell enrichment communities from methane seep in Santa Monica Basin, California, United Staets - ANME aggregate JGI... | ecosystem: Environmental > Aquatic > Marine > Cold seeps >...
AAAAATCAGAAAATTTAAGCTGTTTGGAAAGTTCCTCTATATCAATAGGGCGACCGCCGCTGCATATTTTAACTATAGACCTTGTTTTTAAGCCGTTAATAGTCGGAGGCCTCTGGAATGACACCCCAATACCAAGTCTTGCACGCTCGTGAATAGGCATGTACGTGATGTCTTCATCTTTGAATGTAATTTTCCCATGAGTAACATTATAGCCTGAAAATCCCATTAAGGTCATCATCAGACTTGTCTTCCCTGACCCGTTTGGACCGAAAAGTATATGGGTTTGTCCTTTCGGGATTTCCATATTAACATTTTTAAGTATGGTTTTATTCCCGACTTCTACTTTAAGTTCTTCAATCTGCAGCATAGTTTTCACCTCACCAGTTTCCGCAATTCGAGACCTTTGAAAAACGCCCTCTTTTACCCAATCTCTACGTCAGGCTTAAATTTTAATCCTCAAAATACTCCATGTATTCCTGCGGTTAAAATTTGCGCCTTCCTTGACCTTGAACAAAATTGACCATTTTTCAAAGGTCTCGATTCAAAACGGCCGGAACAGTCCATAAGCCGAATTTTGTTCCCTGCAAGGGTTACCCCCAACAGGGCAACGATCATTCATCTATGTGTGCCGGTTGCCCGGCACCTCTTGCGACCTACCCGGGAGCTCGGACGGGCTACCCTCAAACACTCCCCTATTTGGTCTTGCACCAGGTGGGGTTTACCAAGCTTCCCCGGTCACCCGGGAAACTGGTGCGCTCTTACCGCACCTTTTCACCCTTACCCTGTAAGTCAGGCACAGCCTGAAACTCACTGGGCGGTATACTTTCTGTTGCACTTTCCTTCACGTTGCCGCGACTTCACGTTATGAAGCACCCTGCCCTGCGGTGTTCGGACTTTCCTCCAGATCAAACAAGATGATCCAGCGATCGTTTGGACTGCTCCGACCGTACTTGAACTTCAGCTCCTGAGCCCTGATCCCCAACCCCTAATCAGTGTCCTTCCAGTAATAAATTATTCTCTGACAATTTGGACAGAACTTCAAGCTGTCACAGCGCTGAAGATCATTATACATCTGTGGAGGAATGTTTATATTACATCCACGGCACACCGCATCCTTTACAGACACAACTGCAATTCCTCCAGCCTTATCTCTTACCATAAGATATGTTTTTAACAACTGAGGATCAATTTTATCGGAAAATTTCTTCCATTCAGTATTAAGTTCAGCAACCCTTTTATTATTCTTTTCTGTTTCATGATCTATAGTCTGCTTTTCTTTATTAACCTGCTTGGAAAGCTTTTCATATTCATTATTTCTATCAGCCAGAACTCTCTCGATATCATCCATTTGTTCAAGGCATTCGAGCATTTGATCTTCAATTTGAGAATTCATTATCTTAACATCTTCAATTTCCTTTAATAATGACTGGTATTCTTTGTTTGTTTTAATAGATGCAAGTCTCTCCTGACTTTTTTTTAACCGGGAGATATTTGTTTCTACATCAGATTGATATAAACCATAACTCTTTTTCAGCTCATTAAGCCTTAATTCTTCATCTTTCGTAGTCTGCTCAAACTCATTAAACCTGCAAGAAAGACTGTTCAACCTTTGAGTATCGTTACTTAGAATTGATCTGATTTTGTTGCTTTCTGTCTCGATCCCTTGAAGTTTTACCAGATTATCTATATGTTCCTTCATATCCTCAACTCGCTAATCATTATTTATAAAATAACAAACGGATCCTTTTCAAGTTTACATGCCTCAACTTTTACATCAAACTCACTTTCAACAAGAACTTTTTGAAGACGTTCCGCCAGCACTTCAACTATTAAATGCTCAGATGCAAAATGTCCTATATCAATGAGACCCAGATTTGCGGCCTCGACAGCCCTTGCATCATGATAACCCAAATCCCCGCTTATATAAACTTGAGATCCGGATAAAAAAAAGTTATTCATCAGGCTTGACCCGCTGCCGGTGCACACAGATACAGACTTAACAGGCAGATCCGGTTTTCCGGCGATTTTTACTGATTTTAGTTTAAGTATTTTTTTAATTTCCAATGCAAAATCAGCAAGCTCTTTTTTCTCATCAAGTTCTCCAATACGACCGATACCCTGAGCATTCTCTGCCCCCCTGACCTTTCCCAGAACCTTCAAGTTGTTTAGACCGATACGTTTTGCAATAACATCGTTTATACCATCTTTTGCGCTGTCGAGGTTGGTATGTGCTGAAAATATAGCTATGCGGTGCCTGACAGCCATATTGATCACATAACCAACAGGAGTGCTGAAATCAATGGATTTTAAAGGACGAAATATCAGTGGATGATGTGCAATGATCAGGTCAACATCCTTGCTGCAGGCAGCCTCAACAACATCGGGAGCAGGATCTAAGGCGATCCAGACTTTTTTTACCGGCCAGTCATTTTGCCCGACCTGTAATCCGACATTATCCCATTCTTCAGCAAGATGGAATGGCGCAAAGCTTTCCATCGCCTTAATTATATCAGATATTTTTGCAATCATTTCTAAATCACAAAAAAGGCGTGGTTCTTCACACCCACGCCACAAAAAATGGGCCCACCTGGATTCGAACCAGGGACCGACCGGTTATGAGCCGGTGGCTCTGCCAGCTGAGCTATGGGCCCGTAGAATTTTATTTAATAACTTTATGGAAACTTTTTGTCAAGTATTAGGTTTCGATAAAACTTTTCAATTTACGGCTTCTAGTTGGATGCCTTAGTTTTCTCAAAGCTTTTGCCTCTATCTGCCTGATTCTTTCTCGTGTTACCGCAAAATCCTGCCCAACCTCCTCAAGAGTATGATCTGCTTTTTCTCCGATTCCGAATCGCATACGCAAAACCTTTTCTTCCCGCGGAGTTAATGTTGCAAGTATCTTTCTTGTCTGTTCAGCAAGATTCAGACTTACAGTGGCATCTGAAGGAAGCATAAACTTTTTGTCTTCAATGAAATCACCAAGATGGCTGTCCTCTTCTTCGCCGATAGGTGTCTCCAGTGAAATAGGTTCTCGTGCAATTTTTAATACCTTGCGAACCTTATCAATAGGTATCTCCATTTTATTTGCTATCTCCTCAGGCTTAGGCTCACGTCCAAGCTCCTGCACCAAATATCTGGATGTACGGATCAGCTTATTAATAGTCTCTATCATATGGACTGGAATTCGAATAGTCCTTGCCTGATCGGCAATTGCTCTTGTTATGGCCTGCCTTATCCACCATGTTGCATATGTACTGAATTTATAACCACGGCGATACTCAAATTTATCCACAGCCTTCATAAGGCCGATATTGCCTTCCTGAATCAGATCAAGGAACTGAAGACCTCTATTAGTATATTTTTTTGCAATGCTGACAACCAGCCGTAAATTCGCCCTGGTTAACTCACCCTTAGCTGCTTTAGCTATTAGACGTCCTTCCTCAACACCTGACATAATCCTTTTTAAAGTCCGGCTGTTAGCCTTTATGACGTATTCTCTTTCTTTTATCTTTTCGTGGATCTTCTTAAGTTGCGTATATAGTAAGGTTCTCTCATCTATAGTCAAATCATAACTGAGGTTAATCCATTTAACAAATTTTTTCTTTGTCTTTAAATTGACACAAAATTCAGCAACCGATACGTTAACTGTATCTGCATACACAGAAATCATTTTGCTCATAGAATCGAACCATTCTATCTGGCCTTTTATAATATTTTCAATCTTATCTATTACTTTTCCTTCGAGACGCCAATTTTTTAATAGGTCGAATATTTTATTATTCCTGCGAGTTATACGACTTTTGATGCTACGCTGTTCAGACAGGTCTAATTTTGATGAAAATAGATTTTCCCTGTATGCTTCATTTTCTTTGTCAAGCTTTTCAATCGAACGGATGGTACATAGAAACCTCTCAATCTGTAATACTTCATCAACATATGTATCTCCTTCGTCAACATCTCTTAACACATGTTTTGGACGAAGCTTGCCGCTTTCAATATGTTTACCTAAATCTAAAATACATTCAACTCCTGTCGTAGTATCTATAAGCGACCTTAAAACAGCCTGTTCGCCGGCCTCAATCTTCTTGGCTATTTCAACCTCTCCTTCTCTGCTTAAGAGAGTCACAAGCCCCATCTCACGTAAATACATCTTAACAGGATCGGTTACTGTGCCAAAATCATCAGCAGAAGCACCCCTGGTTTTATTGAATTTTTCTTTTAACTCTACCTGGTTATCCGCTACATCGCTTTTCTTTTTATCCACGATTTCAATATCAAGATCGTCAAACAACATTAGAGCTTCATCAAGTTGATCAGAAGATAACATATCTTCGGGAAACACCTTGTTAATCTCGTCATAAGTTAAAGAACCTTGTTTTTTACCTTTTACAATCAGTTTGTTCAATGCTTGTTTATTGACTTTCTTTGCATTTTTCCGTTTTGCAGCGGATTTAGTTGCCATATATTTCAGCCTCCTAATATAGACTTTCAGATAAATAATTTCACTGTGTTATCAGTCGTCGACGTATAACTAATACGCCTTCCTCCTTCTGGCCTTGTGAAATTAATTATCTGAAAGTCTATAGCTTTACTATTACAAAACTTTTAGCTTAATTGAGTGTTTTTTCTAACCTGAATTTGCTTTTTCTTTAACAATTCTAAAAGTAATTCATAGTCATTAGACTCCTCTGCTATCTTTATCTTCTGCAACAAAGTTTTTTCTTGACGCTTTCGGAATAACTCAAATTGCGATAACAACTTGAGACAGCCTTCACGACCCCACTTATCTTCACCAATCGACAAAGAGGCAATAATACTTCTTTTTTCCCTGTCGTCAATGCTGTTAATGATATCAGATACCAGTCCGTTGCCCTGAGTGCTCACATCATGCAATTCATCTCGAAGACCATCTCTGTCTCGCTGCTTTAGAACTAGTTGACCTATTAGCTTTAAAGATTCATCTTCGAAATGATCGAGTATATTACGCGAAATAATTTCAGGTAATATTTCTGGAAATTGAAGCATCATTGCAATAATCTTTCTTTCGTGCCTGTCCCCCTTTAACGCAAGATTTCTATCCTGCGTCTTGTCTGGCAGCTCTTTATTCGGCTTGATGCTTTTATTGCCGGATACTATCCTCACCTTTTCCATAACTGCTGCTTCATCAATTCCTATAATTTCTGCAAGCTCCTTGATATATAAAGATCTTTTAACACTATCATTAATGTTAGCCAAAGGCTGTTTCAAATCCGACATGATACGAATTCTTCCTTCAACGGAAAGTCCATACTTCTTTACAGCAGAATCAATAAGAAAAGGAATTATACTTTTAGCCTTTGACGCAGCATTCATAAAAGATTTATATCCAAATTCAAAAAGATATGAATCAGGATCATATCCTTCGGGTAATACAAGAATTTGTGCATCGGCATGTTCTTTATCAAACACCTTTATGCTTCGTTCCGCTGCCTTAATGCCAGCTTCATCAGAATCATAAACCAGAATAAATCCGCCATTCTTACCAACAAATCCTCTAAGAATCCGGACATGCCCCTGAGTTAAAGAAGTGCCCAGTGTTGCCACGGAGTTCAGAATTCCATGCTGATGTAATGCTAACAGGTCAAAATATCCTTCAACAATGTAAACCGTTTCACTTGCCCGGCAGTGCTCTTTTGCAATATGCAATCCATAAAGAGACCGGCTCTTGTTGTAAACAGATGTCTCTGGAGAATTCAGGTATTTAGGCAGGGAATCATCCATTACTCGTCCCCCAAAACCTAACACCTGCTTACCGACATCGAAAATCGGAAATATTATACGATTTCTGAAACGATCATAATAGCCGTTTTCACTCTTCCTTTTAATAATCAACCCGGATTTTTCAACAAGTTCACGCGATATGTTTTTTTTTGAAAAATAATTTATAAGATTATCCCAGCCCGCAGGAGCAAATCCCAGATTAAATTTAGTGATATTATCTTTTTCAATCCCACGTTTTTTAAGATATTCTAACGCAATTTTTCCTCTATTATCACTTAAAAGACTATGTTTAAAAAAATCCATTGCCTGTTTATTTGCAGCAAGCAAGCTTTCTCTTTCGGAAATCCGCCTTTTTTGCTCCGGCGACATTGTCTGAGCCGGAATCTCAACGCCATATCTATTGGCAAGCATTTTTGCCGCCTCAAAAAATGAAAGACCATCATGATTCATCAAAAAATTAAATACATTTCCACCAGTACCACAGCCAAAACAATAGAATATTTGTTTCTCGGGACTTACAGTAAAGGACGGCGTTTTTTCGGTATGAAATGGACAAAGGCCCACATAGTTTCTTCCAACTTTTTTAAGAAGAACTATATCTGAAATGATATCTACAATATCAACGCTATTTTTAATTTCTGAAATCTTATCTTCAGGAATAAAAACTGCCAACAAAAGCACCCCCATAAACTATGGAATAGGGAAAAAAGATAATAACGGCAGGATGTTAAGGAATGAAGTTTAGCAAACTCCTTTATATACTCAATCTGACTTAGTTGAAGATCTGAATTGTCAATAAAGAAGTATCTCATGAAAAGCTAAACTATAATATATTATTAATAATTATTTTAATCTTCTATAATAACTATCAATAATATTTTGTCAAGATATAATATTAAAAAAGTGCCTAAAGTTAATGAATAAACCTTCGGCACTGCCAATTTTATTTTTTTTACTATACAGCTTTGCTCACTTTGTTTCTATCTGAACTTATAACCAAGTCCTGAAAATCTATAGCCACGCCAAAGGCGTACCTTAACTTTAGGCACTTTAATATACTTTAGGCACTTTAGACACTATCTTTTCTTTAGGCACTTTAGACACTATCTTTTCTTTAGGCACTTTAGACACTGTCTTTTCTTTAGGCACTTGTAATTTTGAAACTTCAATAGCTTCTTTAAGGTTCAGGGTCCCGCTATATAATGCTCTTCCGGTAATAACGCCAACTACCCCGACCTCTCTTAAAAGCATTAATTTTTTTATATCCTCTATTGTTGAAACACCGCCTGAAGCAACTACCGGTATTGATACAGCCTCTGCCAGGCGTCTGGTTTCTTCAATATTCGGCCCGGTTTGCATGCCATCTCTATGTATGTCGGTAAAATTTATTGCTGCAACACCACAATCTTCAAATTGCTTTGCCAGATCAACGGCTTTAACCTGTGTTGTCTCTGTCCATCCCTCAATAGCTACAAATCCGTTTCGAGCATCTATCCCAACAACAATCTGACCTGGAAATGCCCTGCAGGCATCTTTAACCAGACTGGAATTCTTAATTGCCTCGGTTCCGATAATTACCCTTTTTACCCCGATATCAAGGAACATGGTTATTGTCTCTTTATCCCTTATTCCACCTCCAACCTGAATATGGGCGTCAACGCTTTCAACTATTTTTTTGATTGAATCAAAATTTTGAGGACTTTTTTTAAAAGCGCCATCAAGATCAATTACATGAATAATTTCGGCGCCTTCCGACTCCCATTTCTTTGCCATAGCCGCGGGACTATCAGAAAAGACTGTTTCTTCATCCATACGCCCCTGAAGGAGTCTGACACATCTACCGTTTTTTATATCAACTGCTGGTATAATAATCATAGTTCTGGAAATGTCTGAAGCACATCTTCAAGGCCTGAGAAAGCCATTTCTTCTGCAGTAATCCAGCTTCCCTTTCTTCTTAAAAATGTGCCGATATTAAAAAGGTTTTCGCTTAATGGACGCTGGGTTTCATCAAAATGACCTACCCACAACATACTGCCATTTGAAACATCTATAAGATGAATATCAAATGCAACAGAAGCAGGCGAATCAACTGAATACCGCGTCCCTACTCTATCCTTGAATCGATAAACATGCCCTACCAGTATTGTATCCGCGTAAAGAGCACGCCCGATTTTAACTAATATATCACGTTCCGATAATTCTTTTTTATCTTCCGCCAGCAAAAGCGACATGGCCCCCTGAGCCTGACCGGAAGGTATAAGTTCAAAATCTTTGCGGCTTTTAATTATAGAAATCAGGCGATCTGTAAGAACATCAACTGCAAACGTTTCCACATCTCCTGTAGAAAAAACATTGCCGCATAAAGGACACCTGACATTAACATTTTTGCCATATAAAGTTGATAAATCTTTAAAAGGCAAAATCAATAATTTTTCTATACCGGATTTTACTGCGGGTGTTTCAGGAATAATCACATCAGATTTGCAGGCAGATAATAATAAAATTAACGTAATAATACCGATTCCAACCAGGCTGCGCATATTATCATGATGTATTTTCTGTATCATAAAAGAATCAGTTACTTCTTTTTAGGAATGTCAAGTTTGACACAAAATTTGGGCGAAAGATCATGGTAACCGTTTACAGTTGTCGGTTAACTGTGAACCGTAAACCATTATCCCTGCTACCCGATCACAATATGCCTTTTGTAGAACGTACATCTGTAATACGCTCATCAAAAGAAACGGCTTGATCCATCGCCCTGCCGACGGCCTTGAAAATTGATTCTATAATATGATGTTCGTTTTCGCCGTAGCTGACATTTATATGAAGATTCATCCCTCCCATAGTAGAAAATGCCCTGAAAAATTCCTTTGCAAGGGAAAAATCAAACGTACTGCCCGTAGTTTTTAGATTTGGAATATTAAATACCAGATAAGGCCGCTTTGACAAATCAATGGCAACCGATGCCAAAGCATCATCCATAGGTGTTACAGAAGAGCCATATCTTTTTATCCCCTTTCTGTCGCCAAGAGCTCTATCAAGTGCATCTCCCAATACAAGCCCCACATCTTCAACTGTATGATGAAAATCGACTTCAATATCTCCTTTGGCGGATATGCTTAGATCAAAAAAGCCGTGAACAGCAAAAAGCGTAAGCATGTGATCAAAAAAGGGAATCCCGGTTGAAATCTCATGTTTGTCCTTACCGTCCAGATTCAATTTAATATTGATAGCTGTTTCTTTAGTCTTGCGATCAACCTCTGATGTTCGTTCCATGCTCATATTTGCGATCCTTTGAGATCAATCAGATAGCCTGTGCCTCACTGATTGTGTACTGTTTAATGAAATAATCCAATTCGGGTATTTGATTATTATCAAGCTCACTAAATTTAATACTATGCCGTTTCATTTTTAAAGAGCTGAAATATATTTTATTAGTCATTTCAAAATCAGAAATTGTTTTGCACGGTAATTTTTTTATATGAAAGTCATCGCCCGCAAGAATTATATCTAATTCAAAAGCCTCTTTTATCTGATTTTCCCCAACAAGATATTGAAAGGCAAGGCCTCCTTTGCTTATATCAATAATTTCCCCAAGCTCTTCATAAGAATCAGACTTTAACAAAGCAAAAGAAAGATTTTTAACTTTAAAACGTGTAAATTTTCTCTTTTCAACTTTGATGGTTTTCCTGCCTATATTCTCCATAACAGAACTCCTATATCAAATTTATATGTATAGACTTTCAGATAATTAATTTCACTGTGTTATCAGTCGTCGACGTATAACTATAATACGCCTTCCTCCTTCTGGCCTTGTGAAATTAATTATCTGAAAGTCTATAGTTGCTCAGAGGGATTGAAGCTCCCTGACAGCCTTCCACCTTCAGTCTTCAACCTGTCCACCTGCACCTGAATTTTTATATCATATCATATATTTTTTCATAAATAAAGGGAAATATTTCAATGTGTTCAAGAAAAAAACCGCTCAGCAACTCAGCCTAAAACACAAGCAAACGGAACTGAAGTTAAGGATAGGAG
>Ga0255436_1168_pt1 | contig 9415 bp, 8 predicted proteins | sample ANMaggSSYBR02I10_FD_182655 | JGI IMG/M metagenome (GOLD analysis project Ga0255436, IMG submission 182655) | Sediment cell enrichment communities from methane seep in Santa Monica Basin, California, United Staets - ANME aggregate JGI... | ecosystem: Environmental > Aquatic > Marine > Cold seeps >...
TAAGAATTGCGATTCAATTTTCATGCCAATTGGTGATTTTTTAGATAAATAATTTGTATGATCTTTAAACTTTCGTAAAAAACGGTGAAACTTTAGTTTATAAAGAAATCGGGATTAAAACTTCGCCTGACCCTGTCTTTTCCGCCTTTCCAGTACTGCAAGTCCCATCAACTGATCGCTTGAATACCAACACACTTGTGTCAGACATTAATAACACCATCATAATTTGAGCGAATCTTCGCTTCTTTATTTTGTGTGGAACATCCTCAGTTTATCAACTATGAAAGCTACAGACTTTACCGACCCCATTTCGCTAAACTAACCAATCAAGCCAGCTTCCTGAAAGCTGTAGTATCCCTTCCGTGTGACAATGAGGTGATCCAGAATCCGAATCCCAAGAATTTTACCTGCCTCAGTCAGTTGTTCATGAATTTTCAGATCGCTGTTACTGGGTTTCAAATCACCGGAGGGATGGTTATGTGCAAAGACTACAGCCGCAGCCCTGTCAGATATGACATCCGCATAAACCTCGCGCGGATGCACTTGGCTGCGATCCACCAGACCGATGGTAACAATCCTTTTTTTAATCACTTCATGAGCGCCATTAAGGGAAATGCAGACAAAATGCTCTTGCTTTTTATCGGCAATATCAGCCAGAAGCGGTATCACATCCTGAGCGCCGGTTATCTTTACAGTATCTTTAATCAGATGCCGTCTTGCCAGTTCAAAGGCGGATAAAATCTGGGCAGCCTTTGCCAGGCCCATTCCACGCACCGCCGTAAGATGTTCGACAGATAGATCTTCCCTGTGCTTGCGGATCAGTTTGGCAACATTTTTAGAGATAGTAACGAGGCTTTGTCCCTCCACACCACGCCCAAGAATAGCGGCTACCAGCTCCTCATCAGTTAAGGCGGATGCACCCCTTTCCTTTAATTTTTCCCGAGGGCGATTGTGAGCAGGCAGGTCTTTGATATTTTTCATAGTCATCTTGCAAGAAAGGTTTGTTTTTTAATTAGACTCACTTTATTCTGATTACATTTCATTCAATCTATTATAAACTTTATACAACATCCATTCCTTTACAACATCACCAAAGGACCGGTCATCCATGATTTTTGCAAATATATCCTGATTGCTGTCCATTCTTTCAATTAATTTATTCATAAACATATCTTCAAAACCGAATTTAAAATTGTCAATTTTGTTGTTTCTTGCCTGCTCCGATAATTTTTCATCTGCAATAAGTTCCTCTTCAATCTGAGCAAAGAAATATTTGTCAGCATCAGTAAAATCTGTCCCAAATTTATCGTTTAAGATTTCAATGATCTCCGAGAGCCTGGCTAATTCTTCTTTTTCTTTTTTTGTTCCTGCCTCCGTTATTGGATGAAGCGCACTTTCGCTGTCTTTTTCAAGTACAATTGTGCCTTCTTTGATTTTTTGGAGCCTGTAGTATTCCAAAGCCACTTCATCGTGGAGTTTAAATCTATCTGAAACATCTTGCTTTGGCAGCTTGTTGAGAAGAAGACGGGCGTATGCGTAAAACTTTTCTAATTCCATATCCGCAAACGGCATGATCTGTGATAAAAAAGAATAGAGCCGAATAAAAACGGTCAGCGTATGTTTGAAATCTTCCTGTTCCTGTTCCTCTTCATTTTTCATGACCTTGTAGCGGTCAACCGCAGGATCAATGAAAGAATTAAGCATTGCGTGATCTTTTGCGCTGCGAAGTTTTCGGGGCATAAAAAAGACTTTGGTAAAAGCATCAATTTCAGACTGCCATATAATTTGAAAACCTTCGAGTTTGTTTTTCAGATCATAGAGTTTGTTTGGATCGGTTGTTGAAGAAAGCGTAGTTTGCTCATAATAGGGTTGAAATGCATCTATTATTTCCTGCTCTTCATTGGCAAAATCAAGAATAAACGTATCTTCTTTCCCGGGATATATTCTGTTCAGGCGCGAAAGGGTCTGCACAGCTCTTACGCCGGACAGCTTTTTATCCACATACATGGTGTGCAGCAACGGCTGATCAAAACCTGTCTGATACTTTTCCGCAACCAGCAGGATTTGATACTCATTTGTTGCAAATTTTTCCGGCAGTTCTTTTTCCTTAAATCCATTGATTTCATATTCTGTATAGGAAATGCCGGTGTCTCTGTCGGTAAAGGCGGTAAATGCAACGAGCGTCTTGATGTCAGTATATCCTTTTTCTGTAATGTATTTATCAAATTCTGTTTTATACCGAATAACATGAGGCCTGGATGAAGTGACAACCATTGCCTTTGCTTTTCCGCCTATTTTAGGCATAACGCACTGCCGGAAATGTTCAATAATAACCTCTGTTTTCTGGGCCAGGTTATGGGGGTGAAGAGAGAGAAACCTGGCTATTGCCCGGCGCGCTTTTTTCTTGTTGATATTGGGGTCATCTTCAATGGCTTTTGACAGTCTGAAATAGGTCTTATAGGTAGTGTAGTATTTTAACACATCCAGGATAAAGTTTTCTTCAATCGCCTGTCTCATGGAATAAAGGTGAAACGGAGCCGGTTTTCCGTCATCTCCGGTTTGGCCGAAAACTTCGAGAGTTTTTGCTTTGGGTGTTGCGGTAAATGCAAAAAAGGATAAGTTGGGCTGCTTGCCGCGCGCCAGCATTGAGCTTCTAATTTCATCTTCAATATCATGATCTTTGCCATACCCAGGCGTTTCGCTCTCAATTTCACAGCTCATATCAATAACCGTCAGGGTCTCTTTCATCTTTTTTGAAGACTCGCCCCCTTGGGAGCTGTGGGCTTCATCCACAATTACTGCGTAGTTTCTTTTGGGAAGCTCGCCGATCTTATCAAGCACAAAAGGAAATTTTTGAAGGGTGGTGATAATTATATTGATTCCGACGCTCAAGGCCACAGCAAGCTGGGTGGAATCTTTGTCGATCTTTTGCACAACCCCTAATTTATGCTCAAACTGGTATATGGTGTTCTGGAGCTGCTGATCTAAAACAAGCCTGTCCGTGACAACGATTACCGAGTCAAAAATCTTTTCATCTTTATCATTATGCAAACTGGACAACCTGTATGCAAGCCATGCAATGGAATTGCTTTTGCCGCTGCCCGCCGAATGCTGAATCAGATAATTATTGCCGATACCTTTTTGCCTGGCATCATGCGCCAGTTTTCTGACAACATCCAATTGATGAAACCTTGGAAAAATCAGCTTTTCTTTTTTAAATATTTTCCCGTCGACTTTAAATTCATCTATCTGCAAGAGAAGAAAAGAACCGATTATATCCATCCAGCTATCTTTAGCCCAGACATATTCCCACAAGTAGGAGCTTTTATGGCCGTTCGGATTGGGCGGATTGCCGGCGTCCTTATTATAACCCTGATTAAAAGGAAGATAGCGGGTGGCTTTGCCTTCAAGCCGGGTTGTCATGTATGCTTGGTCGGTATCAACGGCAAAATGCACAAGAGCACGTTTCTTGAATTTAAAAAGCAGTTCGTTTGGGTCTCTATCAACAGCATACTGCCATTTGGCATTTGCCGCATTCTGGCCGGTAAACTGGTTTTTCAGCTCCACAGTTGCCACAGGCAGGCCGTTGAGACTAAGCAGCATGTCAATTGAGTTTTCATTTTTAAGGCTGTATTTTACCTGACGGGTTATGGTAAGCTGGTTTTTGTTGTACAAGACAATCGTTTCAGAATTCAGCCTGCTGGCCGGTTTGAAATAGGCCAGCTTAAACCGAACGCCATGATCTACAAAGCCATTGCGAAGCACATCAAGTGTGCCACGGTTGTCCAGTTCCTTAAAAAGGCGTTACAGAATTTTGGATTCAGTCTGAGAGCCGTGAATTTCAGACAGTTTTTCCCATGACTTTGGTTGAGTGTCCTTAAGAAATGCAAAAATTGTCTTTGGATCAAAGGCCAGTTCCCTGCTGAAATCAGAAGGATTTCTTTTGGCATAGTCGCCCTTTTCAAGAAGGCTCTTTTCTATTGCCTCTTCAAATGCCTGTTCTGTGGTTGCTGTGGTCATAATTTCCCTTTTGGATATGGGATAACACAATGGCCGACACGGGGGATAGGGCAACCACAGGGGGTTGCCCCTACAATTTCACCGTGCATTAGGATTTTCCCGATCCAGATCCCATTTTCTGGGATTATCCATGATATATCTGCGGATATCGTTTAATTCATTTTCATCGCGCACAATATGTTCATAATAATTGCGCTGCCATAATTTACCCGGAAACGGCGGCCATTGTTTTTGTTTTACACCATGTCGATATCGTGCCGTGGTCAACGATTTAAACCGATGAACAACATCCGGCAATGATAGTCCCGTCGTAGGGGCAACCCCCCGTGGTTGCCCATCGTCGAATCCCCGTGGTTGTCCATTTGTTGAATTCCGTGGTTGCCCATTGTCACACCCCCGTGGTTGCCTATTCGTAGGGGCAGGCTCCCGTGCCTGCCCATTGTCGATAACAATTATGCCATGGACATGATTAGGCATGATTTGAAATTCATCAATATTAACCCCCGGATAATTAATTGCTAATTCATTCCAGATTATGTTTACCATCTGCCCCGCATCATTCAATACCATTTTATCATTTACCAGATTCCCGAAAAAACATTTTTTGTTTTGCGTGCAAATGGTCACAAAATATGCACCGGATTGTGAATAATCGTACCCGCGCAAACGGATGGATTGACGGTTTTTATTCATATTTTTTCCATTATTGTGTCGGGGCAACCCCTCCTGGTTGCCCATTGTCGTGTCTTACCATAGGCACAGGGGCAACACATAGGGCAGGCACAGGGGCCTGCCCCTACGTTCGTACATCTATTTTGCCGGTTACTACCTCGGAAATCAATGTGGTGCGGTATTCCTGTAATAAATCGGTTTGTTTTTTGATTTTGGTGATTGTTTGGTCGATTTTGGTTGTTTTTGCGCTAATGAATTTAAAAATTCTTTCTTGTTCATAAATAGGTGGAACAGGAAAAACTGTTTCTTTCAATTTTTCTTTAGTTAAATGCGCTATGCTTATCCTGCTCACAACTGATTCAAATACGCCTTTTTCACCGTACAAACAAAATGTATAGAGAAAGAAAAAAGGATCATTGGCCGATTTCATTGTTACTTTATGGACTGAATTTTGTATATAGCATTCCTTGATTTCTTCATCCCATATCGCAGTACGCCCGGACTCGCCTCCTTCACTGACCAATAAATCATTCTTATTAAGCCTATATTGGTGGAGCTCATCTTTTGAAAACTACATTTTTTTAACATCTTCCACATTTACTTTTTCCCAATTAATATTTTGAGCTCGCAAATACGGTCTGTAATGGTAGCCGCCTTTATCAACGTTGGTAAGCATTTTGCCTAAAGTTATTTTTGCAATATACTTCAACCTCTTCACCTCCCAATGCGCCGGCACCTCCCCCAGCCATTCAATCCCCGAATCCTTCATCGACGCATCGGGATTCAATCCTTTTGTTACCGCCTGATTGATTATTGCAGCGCGCTCCTCCTTCAGCAATTCAATGAGTTTTTGCTTTTTTGAGATAAGGTTGTCGATTTGGGTGGTTTTGCGGTCGAGGAATAAGGATATCTGAATTTGATCAAGCAGTTTTGGCAAATAAAGAACACATGAACCTATTTCTTTCTTCCCAATATTTTCTTGCGCCCCACCAACGCATTCATATTCTATTAGTTTTTTGAATATGTCTGAATCAATAAAAAATTTCAAAAAGTTATTATGAGTTTTCCCTTTGGGCCTTAATATCGCAACCCTTTGGTTTAATAAAGCAGGTCTTGTGCTTTTATAAACAGAGCTCTTTCCGATTGTTGCACCAGTCAATGCTACAAGAATATCATTTTTTTTGACGGAAAAAGTCTTAAATATTGAGGCATATTCTTCAGGAACCTTTTGGGCTTCATTGAAGTCTATCTCAGGTTTAATATCTCCAATTCTTATAAGAGGAATGCCTTCGGTAGTGACATAGTCATCAGATTTAAATGCGTAACCATTTATAAATTCAGTGCAAATTTTAATCTTTGATTTTTTCCACCCCACTGGCACATCCCCAATCCACTCAACCCCTGAATCCTTATATTTCGGATACGGCTTCATTATTTACACACTCGCCTCCAGCCGTTTCCGCGCCATTTCAACTGCTTTGTGAAGTTTCTGCTCCAGCAGTTTACGTTGCGGCAGTTCGGTCATATATTCTGCTACCTTGATACCGCTATTATCTAATTGCAAAAGCTCTATCTGCTCGCTTGTTTTCCCGGCGCAGAGGATTAATCCCATAGGCATTTCTTCTCCGGGTTCCTTTTCATACTTTTCCAGCCAGCGCAGATAGAGTTCCATCTGGCCTTTGTAAGCTGCTTTGAATTTACCGAGTTTTAATTCAATAGCAATGATCCGTTTGAGTTTGCGGTGGAAAAAAAGCAGATCAAGATAATAATCTTCATTATCAACCGTGATCCTCTTTTGGCGGGCAACAAACGAAAATCCGATTCCAAGCTCCAAGATAAAGCTCTCCATTTCTCGCAGAATGGCTGTTTCAAGATCTTTTTCGCTGTAAGTATCTTTTAGTCCCAGAAAGTCGAGGAAATAAGGATCTCTAAAGACCAGGTCAGGTGTTAGCCTGTCCTCCTCTCGCAAGGCGGACAGTTCCTTCTTTACCAATTCTTCAGGCTTCTTGGATATGGCGGTGCGCTCATAAAGCATTCCATCAATTTTTTTCCGCAATGTCCGAACACTCCACCGTTCCACCCTGCACATTTCAGCATAGAAGTCACGCTGGAGATCATTTTTAAGAGGGATAAGGGCAATAAAATGGGTCCAACTCAATTGTCGTATCAGTGATACGACAATCTTTTTATCTGAAAAAACTTCGGCAAATTGAATCATCCTGCGAAGATTTTTTTCATTAAAATTATTGCCATAATCATCGGCTAATTTTTGCGACAATGTAGCAACAATCTCTTTACCGTACTCTGCCCGTTTTTGTTTCAAAATATCCTGGCAAATACGGTTGCCGATCTGCCAGTAAAGAATGGTCAAGCCGGCATTAACCGTAACCGCAACATTATGCCTGGTAGTTTCAATAAGGCTGCGGATATCACCAATAAGATTGCCGGAAATGGCTTTATTGTCTGTTTTTACAGCCCGTTTTGCCGTTTTCTTTTTCATATTTCTACAACCTCATTCATCAAACCCTGAGTTTCCAATTCAAGTCCAAGAATCTCTTCCCGGATTTCTTCAAGGCTCCTTAATGATTTGTATTTGTAAAAATATTTCGTAATATTGATTTCATAACCCTTTACTGTTTTGCTCTCGTCAATCCAGGCATCCGGCACATGGGGCGACACTTCCCGCTCGAAATATTCCCTGATATCTTCCTTTAGAGGCACATTTTCATTATCCCGCAGCGTTGTATCAGGCTCGGGATTGCCTTTTTTATCCAAACAAATATCTGCTGTTTCATCTTGTTCGGACAGGGCTTTTAAAATCGTTTTTTTTATCGGCGCAGGCAATGACAATCCATATTTTTTGCAATGCTTTTTGAGGATTTGTTCAAATTTATCCCTGTTCTTATAAATCACAGAGCCATCCATATTTTTAAGCATAGCAAGTATATCTTGTTGAAGTTTCTCTCCTTCTTCCTTTTGTTTCACGCCTGCTTTGCCCTTTTTTTTCGGTTTAGAAAAATTTTGAAATGCCTTTTCATTTTCAAACAGGGCTATCCTTTCTTCTGAGGTTTGGAAGTTGAGTCTCAAAGGTCGTTCAACTGTAATCCGGTTATAGCCGAAATCTTCATTGTCAAATATCCTGCAAAATTCACCTTCAATGAAATCTCCATAGATTCCGGTTATCTCGTCGATCTGACTATCGCTAATCTCATTTCTTTTGTTGCCCAGGCTCCGGCTCATCTTTTCAAAAAATGAAACAGCATTGACCACCTGGATTTTTCCTTTACGTTCAACCGGTTTCCGGTTTGTTAAAATCCAGATATAAGTAAATATGCCGGTGTTGTAAAAAAGCTGGTCAGGCATAGCGATTATTGCTTCCAACATATCGTTTTCAATAATCCATTTGCGAATTTCACTCTCTCCGCTTCCGGCGCCACCGGAAAAAAGAGGCGAACCATTAAAGACGATGCCGAGCCGGGTACCGTTGTTGGACGGTTTCATCTTGGAGATCATATGCTGCAAAAACAAAAAAGAACCATCGCTGATACGGGGAAGTCCGGCGCCGAACCGTCCCCCATAACCCTTTGTTTCGTGTTCCTTTTTAATATGGGTCTGCACCTTTTTCCACTCAACTCCAAAAGGAGGATTGGAAAGCATATAATCAAATTCTTCCGATTCTAGGCCGTCCATGGTAAAGGAATTACCGAATTTGATGTTGGCCGTATTCTCCCCCTTGATAAGCATATCGGATTTGCAGATGGCATATGATTCAGGATTTACCTCCTGTCCGAAAACCTCCAACCGAGCACGTGGATTAAGCTCCCGCAAATAGTTTTCCGCCACAGACAGCATCCCGCCGGTTCCGCAGGCCGGATCGTAAATTGTTTTTACAATCCCTTTTTTGGTCAAAATCTCCTTGTCATTCAAAAACAGGATGTTGACCATTAACCTGATCACTTCCCGGGGTGTGAAGTGCTCCCCGGCGGTTTCATTCGATAATTCAGAGAATTTCCTGATAAGTTCCTCAAAGACGTATCCCATTTCAATACTCGAAACATTATCAGGATGAAGATCCACTTCGCTGAAACGGCTTGCAATTAGAAACAGCAGATTAGCTTCATCAAGACGGGTGATTTGATCATTAAAACTGAAATATTCAATTATTTCCCTGCCGCCGGCGGAAAACCCGTTGATATAGTTTCTTAAATTTGCAGCTATATTATCAGGGTCAGCCTTCAGCTTCTCAAAGTCCAATTTGCTTTTATTATGAAAATTAAAACCGGCAACTTTGTTAAGCACCGGTTCGGTATTTTTAAACTTCATGGGTTTTAATTTTGGCAGATAATTGAGTACCTTTTGCTTGGTAGGCTTTAGAACACAGTCAAGCCTTCGCAAAACTGTAAAAGGGAGTATGATCTTCCCGTAATCGGACTGTTTATAATCCCCCCGCAACAGATCCGCAATACTCCAGATAAAATTTGCAAGTTCTTTGATTTTTCCATTATTTGCCATAAGTTAAACTCCCTTTAACACTGCTACCGCCACAGCTTTTCCAGTCTGATATGTACCACCACATATTTTGGTAACAAATAAAATTACCGGATTTGTCGAACCTTTGCTCTAAGTTGAATATTTGTTCTTATTGCATTATAAAGCTTAATCTCTTTTTCATGCTCAAAGATGACAGATATACAATAATCCTGAATACGATTTTCTTCGTTTA
>Ga0255436_1170_pt1 | contig 9371 bp, 5 predicted proteins | sample ANMaggSSYBR02I10_FD_182655 | JGI IMG/M metagenome (GOLD analysis project Ga0255436, IMG submission 182655) | Sediment cell enrichment communities from methane seep in Santa Monica Basin, California, United Staets - ANME aggregate JGI... | ecosystem: Environmental > Aquatic > Marine > Cold seeps >...
GAGTAATAATAATAAAATGTCCTGACTATGACAAACTATATCTGACCAAAAATATCGAAAGAGCATTTTCATATTTTGGCGGGATTGAATCACTTGTAAAGAAGGACGAAAAGATCCTGCTAAAACCGAATTTGCTGGTAAAAGATTCTGCAAGGTCGGGCATTACAACACATCCCTTTGTTGTGAAATCTGTGGCGGATATCGTTATAGCGGCCGGCGGTTTGTCTGCGGTTGGAGACAGCCCGGCATTCGGGAGTGTCCATCAGGTTGCTGCAGCTTGCGGGTTGCTGCCTTTGCTTAAAAAAGACAATATTCCTGTTGTATCTTTCAGGGCAAACAGATCGTTTAATGATAAAATACGAATAACTGATACAGTCAGAGATTTTGATAAAATAATTAATATCCCAAAGTTTAAGGCCCACAGCCAGATGCTTTTTTCAGGAGCGGTTAAAAATCTTTTCGGTCTGGTTTCCGGGAAGGTTAAGGCTTGGAGACATTTTAAAGCCCATGCCAGTCACGAAAAATTTTCATTAATGCTTCTTGCCATTTACGAGAAGGTGCGTCCATGCTTTACCATTGTTGATGCTATAGATATTATGGAAAAGAAAGGCCCTCGCGGCGGGCCTGTAAGACGTGCCGGCCTGCTCTTTGCCGGAATAAACTGTCTAAGCATTGACAGGGTTATTTGTGATGTATTCAATATAAATCCGGGCAGGGTGCCGTTGCTTAAAACCGCCAGGAAGTACGGCATTAATGGATGCAGGTTAAGGGATATTCAAATAGAAGGAGATGATGTTTCTGATGTAAGGTCGGAAAAATATCTTTTCCCGGAAAAATTGAATGATATCTCCTTTTCATTCCCACGGCTAATAAAGAGTGTAATACGACATCTTGTAACGGTTCACGGGGGGCGGTGATCATATCGGATAACCCATTAGAGCAGAGATCCGGGCAATTATTTCTCTTCCCTGTTTATTTTGTCCACGCATAGAAACCGGAATAGATAACGGACTTATTCTACCTTCGATATTTGTTATGGTTCCCTCTGACTCTTCAAGTGGAAGTGGGGGCAGGATTACTTCTGCGGCGGACAATAATCGTGAACGATAAGGTGATTGAGCTATAAAGAGTTCAGCCTTGGAAAGAGAGTTTTTTATGGTCTGATCATGTTCAATATCTTCAGGAATGTCTCCCATCAAATAAATTACACGAATATCTTCTGTAAGAGTTTTTTCCAGTATTTTGCCTATTGATAATCCTGGCTGCTCAGGCAGATTTGTTTTCCAGGCAGTTTCTAATTTTTTGCGTTCCTCAATATCATTTGCCCGCTTTTGTCCGGGGAAGAAGTTTGGTGAAACGCCCATATTAAGCAAGCCAAGACCATTGGATTTAAAAACAAGCGGAAAAAGATGCAAAAATCCCTTTCCGGACATTGAAAGAAGTTGTTCAAGCTGATTTGTATCCCACTTAAAGATTTCCTTTGAATAAAGAAAAACGGTCGGCAGTTCGTTTGAAATATCAGGTAATGCTTTATCCACAAAAGCGACCGTCGCTTTGTTCTTTCTTTGAGCGCGTCTGACAAGCGCATCGATTACTGGATATTGAGCAACTGGATTGTCAGAGGTGATAAGAATCTGTTTTGCGGTTTCAATAGTTCTATATTCAGACGTAGTCGAAAACAGCGAAATGAATTCAGGGGAAATATCTATTTCAGACTGGCTATTGAAAAAATCGATATTTGAAGTTTTAAGTACAGCTCTTAAAAATTTCTGAAACAGATATGCTTCTTCATTTGTGCATGCCGGTGTTGCAATCCCTGCAAAAGATTCAGGGCCATATGTTTTTTGAAGCGTTTTGAGCCGCTGAACAACATGGGAAATCGCCTCATCCCATTCTACAGGAATAAATTGCCCGTTTTGCTTGACTAACGGCTTATCCAGCCTTTTTCTTCCATTTGCATCTTTATATCTGAACTTTCCATTAATACAGAGATGGCCGTAATTCGGCTTTTTTTTCAGATCTGATGTTATTTTGACCAGATCATTGCCAATATGGTTTAATATCAAATTACATCCGCAGCCGCATACAGAACAAGTGGTTGAAGTAGTTTCAAGATGGAAAGGGCCTGGTTGTTTTTTTGTTTTTTCAATAAGGGCGCCTGTGGGACAGTTGCTCACGCATAAACCGCATGAAACACAATTGTCGTTGATTACAGGTCCGAAAAATGTTGCCTTGCCTTTTTGATCATATTCAAGTGGTTCTAACTTGATTGCATCTGAACACTGGTATTCAGAGCAATTACGCATGCATCGCCTGCAGTTAATGCATTTGTTCGGATCAACTATGATGTAAGGATGAGTTTCGTCTATTTCAAACTTTTTCTCCTGCCAGATTTCAATGTTTGAAATATCTACCCCATACTCTGTGGCATATTTTCTCAATTCGCATTCAAAGGCATCAATACATCCGCATGAAAGACATCTCTTTGCCTCCTGGACGGCAGTTTCTTCTGAAAACCCCAAATCTACTTCTTCAAAGTTATTGCGCCGGGCACCTGCAGGAAGTTCCGGCATTTTTGCCCTTGCTTTCTTTGCAACACCGACGAAGTTTTGTAAATCGACTTTATCAAGGGGACCTTTGCTTATGTTAAAAGGCATTTTAGGGGATTTTACAGGCTTTTTGCGCAGGAACAGATCAATGGAGTGAGCGGCTCGCCTGCCCGCACTAAAAGCTGACACCACTGTCTTGGGGCCGGTAAAGACGTCTCCTCCGGTAAAGACCCCTACTACATTTGTCTGAAGAGTTCCCGTGTGCGCAACAATTGTTCCCCAGCGTGTGGTTTCGCACTCTTGGCCAATTTCATCATTCTGCAAACAAGACATTTCAGGTACCTGGCCGATAGCAGTTATTACAGTATCAGCATCAACTGTTTTTTCTGAACCGGATATGGGTCCCGGCCTGCACCTTCCGCTGGAATCTTTTTCGCAGAGCCTCATACTTATATATTCCATCTGTTTTAACTTGCCGTTTTCACCAATAAGCCGTGAAGGAGCGACAAGTATATTTATTTCGATTCCTTCCTCTTCTGCAGCATCAACCTCTGCTGCAAGAGCCGGCATTTCTACTCTTGATCGACGATAGTATATAGCGACATTTTTTGCTCCCAGTCGGAAAGCAGTTCGTGCTGCGTCAATTGCGGTATTGCCGCCGCCTATAACAATCACCCTGTTTCCAATTTCGACATTTTTTCTTAGTGAAACATCTGTAAGAAATTTTGTGCCTTCAATTACGCCATGAAGTTCTTCTCCTGGTATTCTCAGATTGCGGTAACCCCAACACCCGATGCCTAAAAAAATCGCGCTGTAACCTTCTGCAAACAGGCTGTCAAAGGTGAAATCTTTTTCCAGGGCCACATTGGTTTTCGCTTCAATCCCTATCTGCAGAATTGATTCTATTTCAAGATCAAGTATGTGTCTTGGAAGGCGGTAATCAGGGATTCCATATCGTAATTGTCCGCCCAACTCAGGCATGGCCTCAAATATAGTCACTTCATGGCCCATTTGCCTCAGATAAAAGGCAGTGGAGAGCCCGGCCGGTCCTCCTCCAACCACGGCAACCCTGTAACCTGAAGGCTCGGGGAGGCATGTAATTAATTTTTTATAATTATTTCGTTCATAATCACCAAGAAAACGTTTTGCAAAGTTAATACAAACAGGTTCGTCAACTCTTTGTCTCCGGCATTCGGTTTCACAAGGATGGGGACATATCCTTCCGATTACCAGGGGCATTGGGCAGCGTTCTTTAACGAGTTTTAATGCTTCCAGATATTGACCGTTTGCAAGCAGCGCAAGATATCCCTGGATATCCACGTTTGCCGGGCATGTGAGGTGGCATGGGGCTACGCAGTCTCCATAGTGTTTTGACAGAATCAATTCTAATTTATTTTGACGGGCCTGGCGGACCCGTTCCGAATTGGTATCTATAACCATTCCTTCTTTGACCTTTGCGACACACGATGTAACCATACGATCGTGGCCTTCAATTTCAACTATGCATAAACGGCATCGTCCCAATGGCTTGAGGTGTTCTTGATAGCAAAGGGTTGGTATCTTTATCCCTGATTCTTCTGCTGCCTGTAAAATAGTGACGCCGGATTTTACTGTGGTTTTTTTTCCGTTGATCGTGAGTTGAATTTTGTTTGACAAACCGTACCTCCTAAAAGTCTATAGTATAGAAATTTCCATTTTATGCCTAATGAATTCGGTACCATAAAAGTGCCTAAAATGCCTAAAGTTGTGGTACGCCTTCGGCGTGCTGATTGATAATGACTACCAACGTAAGGCGGGACAGCCTGTAAATTCAGTTATAGACTTTCAGATAATTAATTTCACTGCGTTAGGAACGTGGACGTATAACTAATACGCCTTCCTCCTTCTGGCCTTGTGAAATTAATTATCTGAAAGTCTATAGTTAACAATTTCATAAATTGTGCTTGATTGTGGACATATCCACAAGTCAGGCAAATTCTTATTCTGTCCCGTGGGAACATTTGAAAATAGCCTGGTAATTTATTACCAGGTGTTCGATTGTATAACGCCAAGGATGAGCTGACACAAAAGCCGCCTAATATTTTGAATTTACAGAAAATCGGCTCGGCTTTTGTGGTCGGCTCAATCTTTTTGTTAGCAGATTTCTCAACATTCATATGTTTCTTTGTATGCCTTCTTTAAATTCACATATAATTCATACAACTTCTTATATCCCTCATCTTTCTTATCTGGATATTCTTTTTCATCATCCAGGGCCATATACAGTACATCAATAATGCAATCCAAATCCCAACTGTATAATGAAATCGGTCTGATGCCTTTATAATTTTCAATTTTTTCATCTAACCCAAAAGCTTCACACATTTGCCATGTATACTTTTGTAGTTCCTTTAATTGTTTACCAGATATTTTAAGTTTAACTGGTATGTCATTTTTTCCTGGTTTCATCTGCTATCTTTGTTTCTGCTAACGTTTGAGCCGAACGCCCATTATCAACTACCCGCCGTGGCTCGAAGCACTAACTCTTGGTAAACCTGAAACTGTGGATTGAAAACCAGAAGACGGCGCTGCTCGCGGGTCAGCTAAATAAAATTGTTCGGCGATTTATGCCGTTTGTATTATTCTATGGGCAAAGAAGAATTATCTTCTGAAACTTTTTCTTTCGGTTGGGATGTTTGTGATATTCCTGGATTGTTAATTGAGACATATATTCCAACTCCAAAAGAAACTAAAACCAATAAGGCCCATACTCTTAATTTACTGGAATATTTTGTATAAATTGACTGTTTTAGTTCTTCGCGTTCTTTGGAACTCAGGCTTTTTAATGTGCTGCTTGTATAATCATTTTCTGCAGATTTTAAATAAATAGCGAGAATTGTAAGAAATGCTGCACATGCCAGCCACGGTATGGAGCAAATTATAAGTGCATTATCACCAGCGTCATTCATAAAATTTGCTGGATTTGATGTGATCAAATTGACTCCTACTGCAACAAAAATACCTGATATAAAATAAATAAAAGATGATGGGATAAAGTGAAACATAATATTTCTCAGTTTAATTTAATTTTTTTCCATGTATTTTGAAAACATTGCTTGCCTAATGTATTTATTTCTAGAGTAACTTCTGTCATATTTTCTTTAGAAATAAAGTCTCTTTGGTCACTTAGATTGTGCATTAAATTTTCAATATCCCGCAATTTTCTTTTTCTTTCCTCCCATTTCTTTTGGTTTTTATGAATTTCAGGCATACTCATTCCATCTTGTTCTCTAATCGTAATCCGATCCCTTATTTCACCATCAATCTTTCTCTTTAACTCTTCAGTTTGCTCGATGAGTTGTCCATAAACGTCTTTTATTGATTCATCAATATCATCCGTCAACATGCTATATTTGCTAACACTTAACCCTTCTAGCAATAATGGTAATTCTCTTTTTACTGTATCCCACACTATTCTGATTAGAGAGCTTGATATTTGGGAAATTTTACAACTTTGATCATGAGATTCATTAGAAAATTCTACAACATTACCTTCCCACGCTCCTCGGTGCTGTATCCAAGAAAGCAACATATTTAATTCCGTATCCACATTTCTCCACCTGCCCTCTACAGCCAAAATCGTTTCTACAGCAAAAGCGCCGTCTATTTCCTTACCTTGCATAGCCCATACACTTTTTTTCCCTTTTAAGTATGAGATACCGGCTTTTACATGAAAAGCTGTTGATGGAACACCGCAACGAATAAGCGCATTAACACACATTGCTGTTGTCTCTAAAATAGTATTCCAAGCCCCAGTCCCGGGCTCCCAAGTACCGAACTTATATGGCCCTGTGGGATAAGATCTACACAGCCATTCACACGCATTTTTTACAACATTGCTGGATCGTATTGATTCCCCAACACTAGCTAAACCAATTAATACACGGGCTGTAACCCACGGTACTCTTGCAGGATAAAAAGAACCATCTGAATTTTGTGCTCTCTTTGCCAAATTAAGCAATTTTTCTTCAACTTCCATATTGTTAGATGGCTTATACCCCGCTACCCCTAACAGTAAACCCAATACCCATGTATAGTGCATTCTTGAAAAGTCAATATTCTCAGCTTTGTCCTCATTTTTAAACGTCTTACCAATATTACTCTCTTCTTTCTCCATTGTTTTTTTAATTTCTAGAAAATCAAAATGCTCTGTAGGGATTGGATCATTTGGTGTTGGTAAATCATTTACACCGTCAATATTCCATTTATTGTATAGATGTTTTAGTATGTTAATATATTCTTGGTTTCCAATAGAAATTAGAGCAATTGCTGCAAATACTGCTGAACCTGTGTTGTTTCTCCATGTTGGATCTGTGGCCGTTTCTCTCGATACATAGTTCACTAATATGGTTAACGACTCCCAAGCTCTAGCAAGGAAAGTTGCGCCGTGCTGGTCTGTTTTACTATACGCTAAACCAGCCACATCTAAACGTTCTAATGTGGCGACAATCTGACTAGGGGATGCAGTCTTGAGATATTTTACAGCTATTTGCGTAGACTTTGGTAACCGATATATTATATTTTTTTTTACATCCTGTAGATATAAAATAAGCAATTTTGCCAAGGTTCGGTGTCCGACTGACAGGTAATTATTGTTTAATCTTATACACTTTATTTTTAACAGATATGTAAATGACGTATTATCATAGGTTATTGCATAATCCTTATAGGTATCTATTTCAAATTGCGAGAGAGATGATAATACATATAATAACTCTATTGCTTTATCATCAAGTTCATGTCCATTTGTTCCCTTCCTGTAAGCCAAAGTCGCAATTTGCTTTTGGCTTGGAAAACATTTATTTTCAAGTTTGTATTCTGCCAAAAGCCTTGCTATAAAGAGGTCGCCACCGCAAGATTCTCGTATAATTTCTAAATCTTTTGCGGGAATTTCAGAGTCGAATATCTCATCAACTAAGGATGGGATGGCTAAATCACCATAACAATTTATTTGTGATGTATAAGGGAAATACTGTTTGATGTTATCAATTGCAGATTCCCATCCTATTACAACTAATAGTAGTTCTGTTTCTATATATTTATTTAATTCGTCTATTGTTCGACCAATATTTTTTAATCCTGTCGGATTGGCTTGACTATCATCTACTACAACAACATGTTTACCCGCACTTTGTCGTTGATTTCTAATAAGACTGAGTATTAAACTATACATACTCTGTCCTGGTTCTGACAAATCAACCCAGCTAAAAGTCCAGCCTAGTTGTTTTAAGCGACATACTACCTGAGCGGTAGAAACAGTTTTGCCCGAGGCACTCTCGCCAATTAGACGTACACTAACGCCTGCTTCCAGCCGTTCACTCACCTTTTCTGAAATAGGTGTAGTGACGGAATCTTCACATAAAATCTTTATGCTATCATACGCATTAGTGTTGGCAATTGTTTCTTTTGAAGACTTATAGGTTTCGTTAAAGGATAGTAGATTTCCAAGAGCAAAGGAAACTAAAGAATCTTCATTTTGCGCACATGTCACAAGTTTTTCTATGTTGATTTTACGGTCTTCTGTTGCTGAGCTATTCTTTATTTTAATTGATATTTGCTCCTCCCCGTCCGGCAAAAAATCTATTGATAGGATCGGGTCGTCAGGCGCACAAAAATCAATTAAAAGCAATTCAATTGCTGCATTTTGTCTTTTTTTTCTATCACCCAAACGAATAAGAAGTTTATTCCTATTAGATACCATAATAATCTCGATATGAATTAGGTTTTTTCACAAACTAACCTGAGGTACACGGTAGGGTAGAGTTCACCTGGTACGTTACTTAATTCTTGTTGTACAATATCGAAACCAGATGCTTTGATAGACTCTAACAACTTGTCTTCATCCCCCAACTTGTTACTTACCATCTTTCTGGCATAAATCTCAGATAACTCACCAACTTTATCTGCCCCGATGTTTAAATACTGTTCCCACCTTTCAAAACGCTGAATAGCCCGTTCTTTGAAATCTCTTACCGCTTCTTCTTCGCTTCTAGCTGGAAGTGTCTTCCCGTGCATTCTCACTGTTGTTATCAGACGACCTCCCGGTTTTAATACACGCGACCACACATCAAGAATATTTTGTGTTTCGTTAGCAGTAAACCTAGTAAGAAAAGCATCGGTTACAACAATATCCATCGATTTTTCGTGTAATTCACTAAATTCAAAAATATTTTGCTCGTAGGTGTTTATGCTCACATTACTTTTTTTCGCATACCATTTGCATGCAAATAATGGTGTTGCGCATAAATCAAGGACGTTAATCTCACAATCAATGCCAATTTGCTTAGAGGAATTAATTAAATATGCCAAAACAGAATAATCTGCTGTGCCAGTAATTAATGCTTTCGGTGCTGAAGTTAACGAGAGGGCTTCATGCAACTGTTTTGTGTAAAAATCATGGTGCCATGATGGAGTTGAAACCATATCCAATAGTCTCAAGTATTGCCATGTTCCGTGGTACCAATTACATTCTTCATCATCAATGTGGTTATGAGTGCATAACACAGAAGCCACACCATTTATAAGGTCTGCGCTTAACACTAAAGGCTCCTGCAAGTCTAAGTTCTGGTTGTTATATATATCGACTATTGACGAATGCCATAATTCGTCCCATTGTTGAGACGAGCCTGTTATGTCTTCTTCTCGTTTTGTCACAATACATTGACATGCATTAAGCTTGGCATCACCAAAATCAACAACAGCCTTATTGTCGATTATCCATCTTGCACACGATTGTATTGAATAAGAAGAAAAGGAAATATTACTCATGACTAAAGTCCGAGA
>Ga0255436_1176_pt1 | contig 9173 bp, 9 predicted proteins | sample ANMaggSSYBR02I10_FD_182655 | JGI IMG/M metagenome (GOLD analysis project Ga0255436, IMG submission 182655) | Sediment cell enrichment communities from methane seep in Santa Monica Basin, California, United Staets - ANME aggregate JGI... | ecosystem: Environmental > Aquatic > Marine > Cold seeps >...
CCAAGATTCATTGATTCAGAATAAATTTAAAAGTCTCTGATTTTACAGTGAAGAAAAAGGAAATGTAGTATTTGCATAGTTGTGCATAAACCACACAAAACTATAAATATAACTAAAACATTTAATATACATTGTGATAAAATGAGCGTAATACTTGACAAAAATGCTTGTGATAAAAGTCCGAACTGTATGATGGTCTCGTTGTGTCCAACTGGAGCAATCTCAGTAAAGGAAAGTGAGTATCCCGTGTTCAATGCACAAACATGTGAGGATTGTGGGCAGTGCGTCAGTGCATGTCCTCATCAGGCATTATCCCTGGCTTAGTCCGGGAGCAGTATTGGAGCAATTTGAAATGGACGATGAACTTGAAGAGATAAGGAATAAAAAACTAAAGGAGTTGCAAGATAAAATGAACAAATCACCTTTACCCGATGTACCCATAGTACTTACCGATGCTGATATGGAACAGGCCTTGATTGACTATCCAAAATTGGTTGTTGATTGCTGGGCAGTATGGTGCGGCCCTTGCAAAATGGTTGCACCGACAATTGAAGCAATGGCCAAGGAAAAAGCTGGCGAGATAGTCTTTGGAAAACTGGACATTGACAATAACATGCAGACTGGAATGAAATATCAGATCAGTGCAGTACCTACAATGCTCGTATTCAATAATGGGAAACACGTCGGTAGTATACTGGGAGCTCTCCCAAAGCAGCAATTAGAGGTAAAAATAGCTGAAATGCTTAAGTGAACTGCTTAAGCTATCGCTTTATTTTTTTCCTTTTTTTTCTCAAGTATTCTATAACTTATTATTTCCCGAATTTAATCTCATCATTTTCCATTAGCAGTCTCAGGTCTTCCAGGCTTAACCTGCCTGATTTATTGAATTTGTCTTTGGCTGCCACATGTTTTTCTTCCTGCTTTCTCTCGTCCCTTGAAAGCTGGATCTCTTTCATCCTATCCAGGTATATATCAAGTTCTTCCCTGGCTTCAGATACTGATTTCTTTGCAGCATCGATCTTTTCTTTCAACGGCTTGGTAACTTCATATATCTCGACAAGGCGTTTATGATATTCATCTGCCCTGCTTCTGATCTCATCGACCTCATCATAGATATTACGCATTGCCTCATGGTTTTCCTGTGATTCGGCAGCCATGTCCTGAATTAATGCATTAACGGTATCATAGTCCTGGTGGAACTCGCCTACCTTGCCAAATATCTCACCGATCTCACCATGTATCTTATTTGCTTTACGTATGGCCTGTACCCGTTCACCCAGTTCATGAAGCCTCTTGAACAGTGACTGTTCATATTCCAGTGATATATCAGCAGATGAAAACTTTTCAAGTTCAGACCGGTAGGCATTAGTAAGAGATTCAAGCCGCCCCCTGGCGATATTGTTCAAGTTGTCCCTTGCAGCCTTCAATTCCCCTATCTTATCGGTATAACCACTCCTGCGGTCCCTGACCTCTTCCCTTTGTAGTTTAAGTTCTGCTATCTTCTTATTGACCTCATCACGTCGCTGCCTGTACCCACTCGTAGAATCCCTGAGCACTTTTGCCTGATCATGAAGTTCGTCCCGTTTCTTCCTCAGGTCTTTTGCACCCTTATTATGAAGGTTCATCTCATAGTAATGGTTTTTGATCTCCCGTTCCTTATGGTCAATATGCTGCCTGAGCACATTTACCTTGTTTTTGATCTCTCCTTCAGAAAGGCCGGATATATCGATCATTGTTGCCCCTCTCCTTCAGAAATGCCAGATACATCGATCATTGTTGCTCCTCTCCTTCAGAAATGCCAGATATATCGATCATTGTTGCTCCTCTCCTTCAGAAATGCCAGGTCCATCAATCATTGTTGACCCCACCGGCCCCACATTTTCCCAGTATCCCAGGGCTTCCTTGTGAAGAGCGGTCCTGCGCGCAAGCCAGGCCAACCTTGCCTCCTGGTCTTCAACTTCCTGTTTCAGTGCAATTGATTCCTTTCTGTGCTCATCAGGAGCATTCAGCATTTCATCAAGTTCACTCCTGGCTGCTTTCGCAGTCTCCAGTATATCATGGATGGAGGATACAGTGGCCTGCTGTACCATATCATTGTCAGGAACGGTCTCGATAATTTCTTTAAGCAATAACCTTATGCTGTCGATATAACCGCACTCCACACTCGAAGAAAGATTTGCATTTTGAAGCTTGTTCTCGATATTCCTTATCTCACTTTCCAGGTGCTGTGTCTTCTCCTTATCGCTGATTGTCTCAAGAAGTCTCAAACGCAGTTTACCAGCCTGATAATATAACTGGTGGCGTTTTTCCTTTAATACAACAATTCGCGTTTCAAGGGCTTCCAGTTCTTTACTTACCCGATTGTATTCAGAGCGGCCGGAATTCATCTTTTCTTGCAGGTCTTTCAATTCACTGCTGTATTCACCCATGAACCGGTTATGTTTTTCAATAACAATAGACAACAATTCATTATCATCCAGTAATGTCACAGGCGTATTGGTTACTTCGGTTTCTGTATCTGGCAAAGTGGTTTCCCCATATAGCTTAAAGCCACTTATCGTAATACCTGAATATATCTTTTTCCAAAAAAAAACTAGACCTATTGAGTTCACACCATGTGTCATCGGTTAAGAGTAATATTGTTATAGAACACGGATTGCACGGATGACACGGATTCGCGCGGATACGAAAATAAATCCGTCAAATCCATGTCGTCCGTGTTCGATTTAAATTAAATTGGAGAATCGTATGAAATCATTGGTCTTTTGGAAAATAATACATACCGACTCTGTCAAACGCCTTAACCGATGACCAATGAGTTCACACACAGAACATCTGGGCATGTGGTACGCCGCCAATGATGATTACACATTCCGGTTCTATAGCCCCGCAGGATATGGCAGCAGCAACACTCTGTTCTCCAACAATATTTGCGGTGGTGGCTTGGAGAAGAGCTGTCTGTACCCGGGCAGCATCAACTAATTCCCCTTTGAAGAACTCTTCAGTTACTTCAAGTTTCAGTCCTGAGTCCATATAGGTTTTTCCTACAAGATCACGATCACAAACTGCTACCAGCACTGATACTTCAGTTTCATATATCTTGATATACATGGTCACAGCTTGGATTACAAACTATTAAATCTTATGTTGATTTTAAGTAGCCGTTCCTTGGTTCAAAGATGGCCCCTTCCTTTTTAAGCCTCTTTATTAAATCCTCTGCCTTATCCTCATCTATCCCGGCTTCTGAGGCCCGCTGGATCACTTCATCCTTTGGTGCTTTCCCTTCGTGTTCTTGCTGGAGCTCACGTATAATATCACGGATCAACTTGACCCGGTCACGCTGGCTTTTAGCCATACCGGTACTGATTATATCGACATCCAGTTTCCCTGTTTCGGGGTCTGTCATAACCTGCCTCAGGCTTTCGTTCACTATCCTGATAATGCGGTTCACATCAGTTGTGGTCACAACATTACTTAGCCGCATCCTTGATGATGCCTCTGCCAGGCGGACCAGGGCTTCAAGCTGTCTGGCAGTAACAGGTACAGGAGAATTGGGATCGGATGACCCCTGGTTCCTGAGGTTGAGGTAAAAATCAATGATCATCTGCCTGGCATCGTCCTCCAGGACAGGGAAAATGTTACGTTTGGAATAAGCGATATATTTTCTCATCAATTCCGGGTCAATGGCTGGCTGGATTACCTCCATAGCTTCATCTATCTGGTCCTGGGTGACAGGTGATGATTGTACATTATGGAACTGGGCATTGATCTCTCCCGCATAGTGCCCTTTCATTATATGTTCGGCAATATCCGTATCCCTTTTCTTACCTGGCTCGTCAGTCAGTATGAAGATAAGGTCGAACCTGGAGATGAGGGCAGGAGGCATATTGATCTGCTGTGGAATGTTCTCATACTTGTCGAACCTGCCAAATTTGGGATTGGCCGCACCCAGCAGGGCACATCGGCTCTTAAGAGTAGCCAGTATGCCAGCCTTTGCAATACTTATGGTCTGCTGTTCCATGGCCTCGTGCAGGGCACTCCTGTCTTCCTTTGCCATCTTGTCCATTTCATCCACTGCTGCCATGCCCTTATCTGCCAGTACCAGTGCGCCTGCTTCCAGCGTCCACCGCCCGTCACCGAAATCATCCTTAACTGCCGCTGCAGTAAGACCGGCAGATGTAGTGCCCTTGCCTGAAGTGTAGATGCCCCTTGGCGATAATTTAATCGCATAGCGTAAAAGCTGGGATTTAGCAATACCAGGGTCTCCCACCAGCAGCATATGAATATCACCCCTGATCCTTGACCCGTCAGGCAAATGTTTTGCCACTCCTGAGAACAACTGCAGTGCCATAGCTTCTTTTATCTCCTCATAGCCAAAGATGCTGGGAGCGATAGAGGATATCATCCTGTCATAAATATCAGGTGAACCGCCCAGTTCCCTGATCACCTCTTCATCTTCAGGTGTGATCTTGATCTCATCAAACTCATGGTCTTCCCGTTCGATCGACAGTCCGTCCAGTACCAGGTCAAAATAAGTGCTCTTGATCTGGTTCTTTTCTCTCTGGTAACTTCTCAGTGTACCCACAATGGTCACACGGTCCCCTGGGGCCACCAGTCCTGACAGGTCATCCTCAATGTCAATATCCAGTGTCTGGGGCTGTTCACCGCCCCTCAGGTCTTCCGGGGATTCCTGCAGCCTGAGCTTCTGGGCATCCACGAAAATAGATTCATTTACAAGCAATTTGAACGGACCCTGCCTGCCGCATTGCTCATTCTCACATTCCAGGGGCTGTACGAACTTATTGCCGCTCTGGAAAACATTTGTTATATGGCCGCACCTCTGGCATTCAAATGCTGCCCTGACCAGTTTGGGCCTGACCTCAGTAGCCTTTCTGATTATACCATCAATAGCGATCAGTTTCGAAATATTTTCGCTCCTTAGAAGGCGTATATCTATCCTTGAAGAGAGCTTGATAATCCTTATGTAGGCATCCTCTAAGGTTACATCCATTGGCAGGTCTATCTTCCGAAGAGCATTATTGGCATCATCCAGTACTTTGGTAGGTGTTTCCAGTAGCTCTGTTGCAAGTTCCAGGTCATATCTTTCAATATCAGGAAATTCAATTACCAGGCTCTTACTTTCCGGATAAATGCCTGCAAGGGATAGCAGTTGCTCCCAGTAATAACGTTTATAGAATTCTTCCCAGACAGGTTCAGATGAATGTTCGGTCATTTTAATTAATCTGTTTTATGACGGGTAATTGGATATGAATGTTTCTATAGAGAGCAGGGTGAAAGTATTCTCTTGATATTGTTTTTGCTCCAGTGGAAATAGGGGGGTGTTATATTTCACGTTTTTTTGTTCGTGTTTGTACGAAATACTTATATACAATAAATTTGTAATAGTTAAGTGTACAGACGAGGTTTAACACTATTTTATATTCTCCCACCCCCTCCCTCGTTTGTACCCTCAACTATTATTAATGAAATATTGTTCATTGCTTCATAGAAAAGTTGATAAAGCATAAAAAATGATAACTTTCTATATAGCAATGCTGAAAAGGATTTTTAATGATTCTACTTATTGTCATTTATGAGGGATAAATTATGAATGAAAAGGATAATGAGACTTCACAGGATTCCGGGGTGGAACCTGAAAAACTTGGGTCCGGACCAATTCCTGAAAAGGAAGAGGATTTACCTGAAGAAGAACCGGTAGTAGCTTCTGATGAGGAATCGATCACAACTTCTGATAAAGAGCCGGAGGAAGATATCGAAGTATCACCAGAAACTCCCCTGGAAGAAGAATTGGTAGAATCTTCTGATGAGGATTTGGTTACATCTTCTGATAAAGAGCCGGAGGAGGATATTGAAGTATCACCAGAAACTCCCCTGGAAGAAGAATCGGTAGAATCTTCTGATGAGGATTTGGTCACAGCTTCTGATAAAGAGCCGGAGGAAGATATTGAAGTATCACCAGAAACTCCCCCGGAAGAAGAATCGGTGGCAACTTCTGATGAGGAAACGGTGGCAGCTTCTGATAAAGAGCCAGAGGAAGAAGTTGAAGTAGAACCGGAAACTTCCGGGGAAAAAAAAAACCGGTGGCAACTTCTGATGAGGAAACGATGGCAGTTTCTGATAAAGAAACAGAGGAAAAAGTTGAAGTAGAACCGGAAACTTCCGGGGAAGAAAAACCGGTGGCAACTTCTGATGAGGAAACGGTCGCAACTTCTGATAAAGAGCCAGAGGAAGATATTGAAGTATCACCAGAAATTCCCCTTGAAGAAGAACCAGTAGTAGCTTCAGATGAGGAATCGTTGGCAGCTTCTGATAAAGAGCCGGAGGAAGAAGTTGAAGTGGTACCAGAAATACCTGCGAAAGAAGAGATTCCTATTAAAAAAGAGCCTGAAACACCACCAGAACCGGCCCCTGTGATCAAAGAAGAAACAAAAGAGGCACCACCTAAAGAAGTAGTGATCATAAAAGAAGTGGAAAAAAAACCCAACAAGTTCGTTAGAAAGATCAAGCGAACAGCACTTGTAATTGTCCTGGTAATCGCACTGGCCCTTGCAGGCACCATGTATGCCTGGACTTCTGGTATGGATGATTTGAGAGATGATAACACATACCTGATAGTGGTGGTCTATAAGGATGTACCCCATGCTGCCAGTATCTATCACACGGATACAAAACAATCAGATGTTATTGAAGTAACCGAACTTGGGGCATTATCAAATAATAAGCAGTTTTATGAGAATGCCCAGAAGCAGCATAATGTATTAATTGACAGGCTGATCATAATTGACATAGAAACATTCAGAAAACTATCGACTGAAGAATATATCATTTATGATGAAACCGATGAAAGGATAGATGTTGATGAGATGTGCAGCTGGATCATTGGAACGGGCTACCCCCCAGAAGAAGTACAATTGAATGATACACCTTCAAAAGTCAAGGCTAAGATCCTTAAGTCCTGGATAGATCATTACAGTGATAAATTGATCAGCGGTTACGGCGGATATTCTGCCAGGGTCATATTAAATGCATATCGTTCAGACAAAATCGTAATCTACCCTGGGAATTCTGCCCTGATGATTATGAAATATGTTGCTGTGGAAAGGATATTCATACCATTGGATTAAGCAGATGGACCTACCATCTGCTCTCTTTTAAATCCCTTCGTTTCTTTTCAAGGAAAGAGTATACCGGACCGTGCGGAGAACCCTTGAGCAGCATCTCGATACCGGTACGTACTACCAGTACCTGGTCAGGGTACCCCATCAAGCTCACTGTTTTCCCCATAACCGATATCTTACTACCTGTCAGGTTCTCGAATATTTCCCTTGTCTTACCGTTCTTACCTATTATCCGTCCCTTAAACCGTTTCATTTCCTTGGGCGTATTAGCTATGTGGCTCAGATCAATAATTTCCAGGATAAGCATATCATCATCAAACAGGCGCAGGGCCTTCTCAGGACTAAAACCCCTCCCTATAGCTTTTATTACCTCTGCTGCCCTCATTGCCATCAGCGGGTCTTCGGGACTAATGATCTCAACACTCCCTGTCTGGCTGTCAATGTCAAGTTTTGAAGTGGACTTTTTCTCAATAATATCTTTAATGCTCCCCTCAGGTCCAATTATTGCGCCGACCCTGTCCATGGGAACTTTAATGTAAGTGGATGTTTTGCTATCTATCATACCAGCCCCCATAAAATACTTAATAGCACATATTACTGATGGTCGAGCCCGGACTGAATTACCTTTTCATAAAGGTCTTTGGTATCCACGTCCACTTTGGACCTGGAGAAGAACCTAGCCATATTGTCGATATCCCTACGAAGGAATTCGTCTGAATTCAGGTGGTCAAGTGTCACAGACTGACCCATATCAATAAATACAGAAGTCAGGGAATCAGGGTCTACCAGAATATTGTATTCACTCAGGTCGCCGTGTACCAGTTGTGCATCCCTGTACAACCGCACAAGGAAATCCTCAACAGCTTCATATACGAATGATGCCTGTTCTGTATCAAGGTTAAAATCACGAAGTTGCGGGAAGGGAATATTTTCCGCTCCGATAAACTCCATAACCAGTATGTTCCTGTTGGTTATAAGAGGCATGGGTACATTCAACCCCGCCTCCTTTGCCCGGCTTAAATTCCTGAATTCCTTACGGGTCCATGCCAGTACAATATCCTGTTTGGTGTGTCTTATGTTCCTGAACCTCACATCACCTATCAGGTAATCCTGCATAGCCCTGAAATTACTATTACTTATGCGATAGATTTTGATTGCTAACTCCTGCAGTTCATCATCCTGTGTTCTTACTGCATGGAAGATGTTGGCCTCTTTCCCTGTACTTACTGTACCCCCAAGCGCATCCAGGTATCCCTTTGATGAAAGCTTATACAGGGCCATCAGTGTAGCTCTATCGAAAACCTCATCCTTGACCTTAAAATCTTCAGAATCCTTGATCCTCTTCCTGAACTCATCAAGTTTATCGTCAAACCTTTCCAGTTTTTTTGAAGACGTAGTGTCCAGGTCGACCATAATGGATTATCCTTTCAGGTATCCTCTTTTTTCCAGCCAGTCCACTTGTGGTCTGGTGTATCGCCATACAACATCTGACTTCGCATCCTGGAAATCCCAAGGTACCACAATAACGATATCACCTGCGCGAATCCAGGTACGTTTTTCATCTTTCCCGGAATCCTTCCGAGTCTTACTACTCCATCCATGCACCGTACTCTGATCTTATTAGCACCAAGCATACTTTCAACTACACCAAGAATTTCTCTATCCTGTTTGCGGGGAACCCTCACTCTTATTACTTCATTTTCTACTGGTGGTTTTTTCCTATGAATACTCAGATTAACACCTCTATATAAAAAGAGAAAAACAGTTGTTCACATGATTTCCTCTGATAATGAACCTTTGCATTATTTTTATATTAATTGACACGTAGATATATAAAACTAAGCTATTACTATGACAGCATATTGCAATCGACAGGTCAGGAAAATGCTCACTTCGTTCGCATTTTCCAAGCCTACGTGAAAGGATATACTTTCCTATACGTGTACAAATTATGTAATAATCCAGGATTTAACAACTTATCCTAAACAGTAGAGGCGTAGGGTGATTGGTCCAGTATACTGATACCATTATTAG
>Ga0255436_1182_pt1 | contig 8874 bp, 4 predicted proteins | sample ANMaggSSYBR02I10_FD_182655 | JGI IMG/M metagenome (GOLD analysis project Ga0255436, IMG submission 182655) | Sediment cell enrichment communities from methane seep in Santa Monica Basin, California, United Staets - ANME aggregate JGI... | ecosystem: Environmental > Aquatic > Marine > Cold seeps >...
CCGGACAAAGGCGGCCTGAAGCTGTGATGTATAGTTGGGGAAGTTATTTCGTCCACGTTCCTAAAGGTAATCTGCGGATTAAAACATAGCCCTCAAGCTGACTGATAAAATGTTTGTATTATATTCTGAACTCTCATAATCAGAGTTGCTTGCTTTCTTGCTTTTATATTCGTAATTTAGCCCTGCTTTAAGCCAGTCCTGTATTTTGTAACCAAGACCGCCTTTGACAGTATAAATATTGAATGCCTTGTTGGCTTTGCCTGATTCTTCATTTAAATAATCATTGTTGACCCATTCAGCTCCCAGATTAAAAGAAAGCCTGTTTGCGAGATCTTGATCCAAACTCAATCCCACCAGAGTATCTATATACGATGAAGCATCAGCATCAGGAGAGCCTTTTTGAGATCTTTGCAGGTTCAGAGAAAGCAGAGTCCTCTTCTTCATTTGATAGCTTACCGTGGTCTCAGCTATCCAGGAACTCTCATCTTCGTATTTTCTCCCATCTATATCAAGCTTGTTGTCAAATTTCTTATTTCCATAACCAAGCTTAATCTCTCCACTTAATTTTCCACCAGGCTCAAATCTGGCACCTAAAAAATAATCGTTAAGATTATAGTCCTGCGAGGTGTTACTATTCCAGGATTGGTTATAACTTTTATCATAAACTCCATCGTTCTGGCTGTCATACTCACCCTTGGTCTGGCGGTATTGGACAAACACGGATGTCTTGCCTGTTAATTTTACAAAAAAAGATGCCCCAAATACATCATCTGTCCTATCCTGCCATTCATCTGCAGGCAGATCAAAGCGCTCCATATGATTTTTATACATTAATTCCAGGGCATATTTTTCAAAAAAATCATAGCCGGCAGTAACTTCAGCAGTGTTATTCCATCTCTCGGTTTTTTCACCAATTTTATACTGATTTTCAGTTCCGTAAGGATCTTTAGTGTGCAAAAAATTGTCACTTGCCTGAAGATAAAGTCCGACAGGTGTTTTTATGCCCATTGCTATATATGGTTTATGAGCCTGATAATTATTATCACTATTACCTGAATATGCTACCAGGTCCAAGCTGTATCCTATATTAAAAAAATTGCCGGGAGTGCCCTCTATATAACTCAAATCTATACTGGGGGTCACAGTATTAATATAGTCATCTTCTTCATTATCTTGTGCGGAGTAAATGTTGTCATTAAATTCGCCCTTGTACGCTATTCCGGGCTCCATCTTAAATCTGCCAATGTGGATATTCCCCTGAGCAAATACCTGGGAGGCAAAAAAAGAGAAAACAATCCCTAATACCAACAACCCTCTTTTTATTGAGCAGTATTTTCTTTTAAGCATTTCCATATTCCTTTTTAATTGCCATTTTTTAGCAGGCCAAACCGGACATAACTCCCTATTCGGCCTGCAATTTTTCTTATTTAGCCACCATAAATTGTAGTACTGGTAGTAGTAGTAGTAGTAGTAGTAGTAGTAGTAGTTGTAGTTGTGGTTGGTGGTACAGTTGTCGTAGTTGTCGGCGGTATAGTCGTAGTCGGTGGCGGTATGGTCGTAGTCGGTGGCGGTATGGTCGTAGTCGGTGGCGGTATAGTCGTAGTCGGTGGCGGTATAGTCGTAGTCGGTGGCGGTATGGTCGTAGACGGCGGCGGTAATTTATTTATTTCCTCATTGACATTATTTTTTTTGTCTTCAGACAGGTTATCAAGAATCGCATCTTTCTTCTCTTCAGACAGATTGTTTACTACAGCAGCGCCGGCTTCATCCGACATGTTTTCAACTATTGCTCCGGCTTTTTCATCAGACAGATTATTCACCACAGCAGCACCGGCTTCATCCGACATGGTCTCAACTACTGCTCCGGCTTTTTCATCAGACAGATTATTCACCACAGCAGCACCGGCTTCATCCGACATGGTCTCAACTACTGCTCCTGCTTTTTCATCAGACAGATTATTCACCACAACAGCGCCTTTATTGGCAGGAAGACTCTCAATCACCGCGCCTGCAACAATATCAGGGACAAGGTTGATGACATCAGCGACCTCTATATCTCCATACGCCTCGGCAAAAACCTTAAGATTTTCCTCGTTCCATGTTCCGTCTTCATTGATCAGCCCGGGATAATTAGTCTTGACTTCTTCAATGGTAAGAGCAAAAGATGTGCTGACCAAGGCAAATACACAAAACACGATCAATGCTAAAGTAAGTTTTATTTTCATGTTACCTCCCATTTAGGTTTAATCAAACTTGTTTGAATATTTACCTTGAATAGTCCAAAAATCCTATCAGGCTGAAGTTGTAAAGATTTCAATAAATTGCAATTTAGGGACATTCAATTAATATTATGTAAAGTGAATTATATATTTAAATATTTAAATATGAATAATAGTACAAAATCAAGAAAAAAAGCAACCTTTAATTAACTTTTTATTTTGCAGAAGCACATATAGACTTTCAGACAAATAATTTCACTGCGTTATCAGTCGTTGACGTATAACTAATACGCCCTCCTCCTTCTATCCTTGTGAAATTAATTAGCTGAAGTCTATAGAGCATTATATTGATCGGCGTTGTGTTTAATAGACTGTTATGCTTAAACCTCCTCGATTGTCATAGCGGTGAACAGGCAGATCGTTTATTACCAGAAAAAGCCTGCCGCTTTTCGGCACTACAATCTCTTTTTTATCACCTATAGCAAAAACAGTATCATTAATCCTCCCTAATAATGCGCCGAAGGGTACGCGAGGCAGCTCTTTTTGAGAATCTAAATTACTGAAAAGCTTTTCCGCAGGATGTGCTCCATGGCCTTCCGGCCCGGTGTCCGGCCAGGTTTGACTTTCAGTTTCAGGGGCTGCGGCCCAGGTGCCGCTGCATTTAATACTTATCTTTTCACCATTTGTGACTGAGATACGGGTGTCAAACCAGCCTGATTTTGCATCAAGGAAAATGTTTATTCCTGTTTTCTTGTTTATTGCAATCGCCGGTGAAATAGATTCAAGGAATTCTTTGTTATCTATTAGTGAGAATATCTCAGGTTTGATTTTATCAAAATAGATCTTTTCATTTTTCATATCCTCCCGGGCACATTGGGCCCAGACTGAATATGGATCTTTTTTGATTGCTGTCTGAAAATATTCCCGGCTTTTGCGTGTTTGACGTATTGCTTCTCGCAAAAGAGATAAACCAGCCTGTTTTTCGCCACTCCTTATTTTTTCAAGACCTTCATTCAGCCTTTTGTTTCTGCCGAATCTCTTGATACGGGCAATTTTCACATAAGCCTCTCCAAGATAACGACAATAAGGGTATTTGGAAATAATAGTCTGATACCATGTTTCAGCTTTATCTCTTTTTCCGAGATTTTCATAACTCATGGCAGTGAAAAGAATGCAGTTGACAATATCTCGATGATCAAGGTTTTTTCGCTGATCAAGAAATTCCTCCATTTTGTTAATTGCATTCTCAAATTGTTTTCCGGCAGCATCCGGCTTTTTTTTATTTAATAAATGGATACCTGCATTGTAGCTTTCCCTGCCCTCAACCAATGCCCTTACCGGCTGATTCCTCTTTATGGAGCCTGATACAATCAGCACAAATGCTATCAAAATAACCAAAACGAGCAAAAAAGGCCGCAGAAATGTCAAACTTTTTTCTATCGGCATAAAAAAAATTTGAACGTATGCATAATTTGCCACAGGTAAACGCTTTAGAAAAAAACAATGTAAAATTAATATCATCAGCGTAATCCCTGTAATGGTCCATCCGAGTTTTTCCCAGAAGGTTCTCCCATAAGTCAGTACTACTTCGCTCTGTCTGGGTATAACCATCATAAGATGAGGGCTTACGGGATACACCTTGTTAGCACCTTTGACCTGCCACGCAGGGAAATAGGACACCTTAATAAGGTGGGGTAATCCGATCTTGTTGGTGGTAAAACGTATTTTCATGTGCTCCAGGTGGGTTTCAATTTTTATGTCTGTCCTGTCAAGAACATCCTTTTGAAAGCGGGCCAAGTCATAAACACTGTCTGTCTCATGAAAAAAAACAGACCGATCTTCCTCATTAATGATATAGTCCTCAGGAATTAGAAGCACATCTGTTTGATCCGGTTGTTTATACCACTCATAAAAATCATCGACCCAATTTTTTGAAGTATAAACAACCGGACGGATTTTAGGAACATCCACATACTTGCCATCACATTCAAGATAGCGATAAATGGAAATGGATCCGAATGTTGCCTCTTTTGCAAAAAGGGAAGATGCGGCTATGGCTTTCTTTGCTTTGTCTGTCATTAAAATTAATTGGGATATGTTATACAAATCAAAATGAGCCGGAAGCGTTTCAGGGTTCATCCTGGATAGAATACCTGTACATGGAGTCTTGATGTCTCGTGAATATTCTGTCTGGAAAAAAACCATGCACTTTGAGGCTATGGAAGAGGAGTAATGGATGCCCTCCATGGTTTGCCTGCCTGAAAAAAAAGGCAGAGATTCAAAGACCCGGTCTCCACCATATTGATTATATAGATCACATTTTTCATATCCCACCCTGGGGGCATTGAACGGATTTTTACTTTCAGTCTTTCTTAGATAGTCGTTTGCCGCTTTAAATTCCTTATATCCGGGTTTTGCTTCATAGCCATAATTATTATAGCGATACCAGGAATCTGAAATAGATGTCCCGAATTTGACGACCACAACACAAAAAAGGCAAATAATTATAGCGCCAAAAATCCTTGTGTTTAGTTTACATGAAGAGAAAAAACGTCCCAAAGTATCGGCAAAAAACAAAAGGATCAGAACAAACAGGATGGGAGGCAGAAAGCGTATGTCAGGAATCTTCAGGAAATGCGCTGCAAAGTATGCAACTACACAGCCAAAAATCAGGCTTGTAAACATACCAAAGGTCTCAGGGGAAATGGGGATTTTTTGTAGTAACGGATGAACAATTTTTTGTCTCTTTAAAATTTGCAAGGCTAGGCCCGGACCTGAAACAAGAAAAACAAGTGCCAGTCCTGCAATTGTATATGGCCAGTTTACAAAATCCTGCCAGATCAAATAAACAGGTGTTGTATATGGATGACGATAGGCCAGAAGCGGCAAAATCCAGAACGCCATAATCCCGAATCCAACCCATGAAACCTTCCACAAATATCGTATTTGTCCTTTTGCAAAATACCAATAGAGTATCAGAAAAACTGCCGGAATGAAGACAAATAAATGGGAAAGGCCTATAAGACCCAAAATAATGCCATTTTTGATCGCACCTTTTCCGGTTTTCGCCCCATGGTATAAAGAACCCATAAGCCAGGGTAATAGTGCAAAGGCAAACATGTAGCAAAATTCACCTGCAAAGGTGCTTAAGGCGTTACCACCAAACATGATGTAGAATTCATTAAACAAAAATAAAAGGGAAGCCGCAGCGCCTATTATCGGAGCTGGAAAACGATATGTCATGGCCCGCAGGCCAAAATAAGTGGAGACAGGCAGAATAAAAATGCCGCTTATGATGACTATTTTCAGTGTGACGGTAAGAGGAATGCCAAAGAAATAACCTGGTAAAACGGCAAGCAAAAAGGGTGGAATAAAATAGAAACTGAAATTGGGGTAACCACAAAAATTCCCCATATCCCATCCGGTCAGACGTCCCTGGGGAAGCAAAACATTGAGCATGTGATGGGCTACACCATACCAGCTTGCAGTATCCCCACCTGTCACTACTGTATCCAAAAAAAGAAGTCTTATGTCAAAATAGACTGACAGAAAAGTGAGAAGAAACCCCAATAACAAAATGTCGGTAATATTTTCCGTTTTTGAGTTATGATTCATTTCTTGGCCAAAAACTGCATAACCCGGCTCTTTAGCTTTTTATTATTCTCCGGAACAATTCCGATTACAACCGCATCATCAGGATAGTACTCCCATATCCGGTCAACAGCATTTTTCCATCGCCTCGGGTTAATATCCATGGACCGCCGGAAAAGCTGTTGAAACTTTCTGACTCCATCTTCCCGAAACAAGATTCTGCCCTTCCCTTTTTCATCGCTTTCAGCTTTCAGCCTTGAATCTTGAACCTTGAACCTTAAACCTTCTTCATCAAGCATACTCGACCGCCACACCCAGTACCACGCCACATCAAAGAGCATGTTCGCATCAATCGGAGCGCAGTAAATTCCTGCATCAAAACATTCTTCGGCCAATGGAAGCCATTTGTTCACATAATCGTATGGCTCGTAACTCTTAAACGAATAGCGTTTGCCTAAATCATACCAGTATATTCCTCTCGCAGGGTTGAGTCGTACAGCCTCTTTCAGGTTTGAAATGACCTGTTCATTATACTCCTTGCGAAGAGTTTCATCTGCAACTCCGGCCTCCATATAATATCCGACCAGCTTAAAGCGATACTCTGCATTGCCTGGATTGCGATCAATAGCCTCCTGGATTTCGGTAAAATATGGTTTCCAGTTCAAATTCATGGTGGAGTTCCACTCTGTAGCGCATTTTGCCTCTGCAATAAAATGACGGCCCGTTATGAAAACAGAGGCTGCAAAGGCGCTGAAAACTATACTCGCTAATATGATCCGCCTCGCAGGAGTCAATGGTATTTTTCGAATCCCGTAAAAAAACTTTTCACCATAACCGCGTCTCTGCCTGTGAACCGCAACATAACCGATCCCAAGCAACGCTGCCAGTGTCATGGGATTTGCGGGAATGTGCATGTTGAAATCAAAATAACTGTGAAAACCCATAGAAAGAAGTCCGGCCATCACACCCGCGCCGATTCCAATTGCATAACGATCTCTTCTTTGCCGCCAGATACAAATCATTTTAATAATGTATAAGCTAAAGGACATGAGAATCAAAAATTCTCCGACCAATCCGGCCTCTGTTCCCGCCTCAAGCCAGTCGTTGTGAGAATAACCGCTTGAGGAAACGCCATCATAATCTTGTGGCATATACCTGGGGTAAAGATAACGAAAATTTCCCCAACCCACTCCAAACAGAGGATAATCCAAAATCATCGGAATCATTGATTTGGTAACATACATGCGATTGTAAAGGCCTTTTGTACGTTCAAACTTTTCAAGAGTCGGATCAATTCCCACATGAAGACTGTAAACGATTGTAACGAGACAGAGACACAGAGCCAGCAACCCGTATTTACCCTGTTTTTTTTTCGTGAAAAACAACAGAGACATCAATAACATTGATACACCCAGGGAGAGAATACCTCCACGAGATGCAGAAAGCAAGAGAGCCACGCCCATGAGAGTTGCGCTGAAAAATAAAAATATCATCTTCGGGTTGGATGATTCAGGGGAAAACCAGCTTACCACAGCCTGCACAACCGCTCTCAGCCTGCCGGACATCTGAACTTTGATTTCTGATATCCGACCTCTGACATCCGATCTCCGCTTCGTCTGGGCCAACATGAACCCGAATATAAGCGGAACAAGCATCTGCATATAACCGGCAAAGTGATTGGAGCCGATAAAAGTACCGCTGGCAAAATGACCGCCTCCAGCACGGCTCTTCCACCACCACACCCTGGGCGTTATGCTGAAAACCTGAAAAACAGCATAAACCGCCTCAAAAATGCCCACCAAAACCAGGATATAAATAAGAATATTGATCCGCTTTTTGGATCTGACAGTATTGAGTACAAGAAAGAACATCCCGATATAAGCGGCCAGTTTGAGCCATTCAATAACGGCAGGATGGAGATAATAGGCAAGACAAAACCACCTCTGCCCCTGTGCGGTAGAATCCGCTGCCTTGTCCATCAGATCAAAAAGCCGCATTTTATCGGCAAATGTTTGCGGAGAAAGAAAAGAGATCAACGAAGATGGAAGTGGTATCATTTGCAGCCCGATAAGGAAAAGAAGCAGAACCATCAACAGGTTCACAGGAGTCTTTACCCACTCAATGACATCCCTTTTTGAAAACAGCAGCCTTTCCACACACCATAGGGCCAGTAGAAAGAAAACTCCGAATTCTATCAGACTGTATGCCCATACATGGACAGACCCGAAGACAAGGGGAGCGAAAATAAGGAGAAAAATAACTCCCACAAAAATGATCCGGTCGCATATGCTTTGATTTTTAACCATATATCGGCTTATGTATATTATGTAAAGTTTCCCAAATAAATCGTGGTACGCCTTCGGCGCGCTAATTTAAACAATTACAAGATGTTAAAAGGATAATTATGCTGCAGTTCTTATCATATGACCCTTTCAATCGTCAACTCTCATTTTATATTTCTGATGCTCTTTCCTCTTGCAATGGATTTGTGATATTAGTTATATTAGAAAACAGTTCATGGTTGTTGGTTTCACCCCATACACCCCATAAGTGCCGGAGGTGCTATTAAAATGAATCCGATAGATAATATTTTAAAAAATACAAGAATAAGGACCAAGATTCTCGTGGCAACCATAATGGTTGTGAGTTTCTTTATGGGGCTTAGTCTCTATCAAAGTCTGGCTATACATAAAAAAACCGTCATGAAAGAGGTGGCAAGTTCATCAGACCACCTGCTTGAAAGTATTTATAGTGGAATTAAATTCCCCATGTCTGTGGGCGACAGCAATACTATTAGAGAGCAGATGAAGGACATAAAACACCACATGGAGGGTGTTCAGGTATATATTTTCGACTTTCAAAACATGATTATGTATGCTTCTGAAGACGAGCGAATTTACAAAAGCATGGCAACATACCTTTATGAAAACAAATCGCGTGATGCCCTGGCTGAATCTTTATTGACCGGACAGGCTCCTGATATTTCCTTTTCCGAAACAGAAAATCATACACCACATCTTATTACCATTAAGCCTATCCTTAATGAAAACTCCTGCCATCATTG